>Ga0070694_100000003_pt1 | contig 106414 bp, 112 predicted proteins | sample KBSK1251metaG_FD_65470 | JGI IMG/M metagenome (GOLD analysis project Ga0070694, IMG submission 65470) | Corn, switchgrass and miscanthus rhizosphere microbial communities from Kellogg Biological Station, Michigan, USA - KBS K1-25-1 metaG | ecosystem: Host-associated > Plants > Roots >...
GTCCGACTCAAGGGCCACCGCCGCATCATGGCGACCACGGCCGATACGATGAAGAGCCTGCGGCTGACGCGCGCCAACCACGCCGTCGTCCTGCCGCACACGCCCGAATACCAGGGCCAGCTCCTCAAGGCGAAGGATTACATCACGTTCGGGACCGTCGAGGCCGCCGAGATCGCCGCCCTCATCAAGAGCCGCGGCCGCCTCGAAGGTGACAAGCCGGTGACGGACGCCGTCGTCGCCAAGGGGACGTCGTTCAAGACGATCGACGACTTCGCCAAGGCCATCGCCTCGGGTCAAGCCAAGTACGCGGACCTCAAGGGCGTCACGCCGATCTTCCGCCTCCACCCGCCGCGCAAGGGCCTCAAGAGCCTCAAGCGCGCTGTGAACGAGCATGGCGACCTGGGCAACCGGGGCGAGGCCATCAAGGAACTCCTTGCGAGGATGATGTAAGATGGGCAAGACGAAGACGAAGAAGTTCCGCGGCAGCGGACGCCACGGCCGAGGCCGCAAGGGCGGTCGCGGCAAGGGTCTGCGGGGCGGCTCGGGCAACGCCGGCCTTCACAAGCACAAGTACGCCTCGACCGTCATCAAGGAGGCCCAGGGCATCCAGATGTTCGGCCACCGGGGCTTCAAGCGGCCCCAGTCGACGCTCGTGGCCGACGCGACGATCAACGTGGGCGAACTGGGCCAACGCTTTGGCGGCCAGGCCACCATCGACCTGGGCACGCACGGCTTCACGAAGCTGCTGGGCGCGGGCGAGGTCACGGTCCCGCTCCAGGTGACCGTCGAGGCGGCCTCCGCGGGCGCCCGCGAGAAGATCCAGGCGGCGGGCGGCAAAGTCACGACGAGCCGCGCACCCTGGCCGGGACGCAAGACGAAGGCCGCAGCCCCCAAGGGCGGCGAGAAGCCGGCCGCAGCCCCCAAGGGCGGCGAGAAGCCCCAAGGGGCCAAGCCCGCCCAGGCGCCCAAGGCGGCCCCGGCGTCGAAGCCTCCGGCGGGCGGCAAGCCCGCGCCCAAGGGCGCCTAGCGTCCAAGGGCCATTCAGAACGGTTTAAAACGAGACCCGAAATCGGGAGCGAAGGGAGCGAGGGGAATTGACGGACGAAGGCAAGAGCAATCTCTACCTGCTCAAGCCCCTCATTGAGAAGTGGCCGGCGGTCAGCCAACCCGAGGGCCACGTCGCATTCAAGACCAAGATCTTCTGGACGGTCTTCTGCCTCCTGCTCTACTTCATGCTCACGAAGGTGGCGCTCTACGGCGTCGCCCAGAACCGCCTCGACGTCTTCGCGAACTTCCGTGCCATCCTCGCCGGCCAGAGCGGCAGCGTGATGCACCTCGGTATCGGCCCCATCGTCACGGGGTCGATCATCATGCAGCTCTTCACGGGCGCCAAGATCATCAAGCTGGACCTCCAGAAGAAGGAGGACAAGGCGATCTACCAGGGCACGCAGAAGATCGTCGTCATGGCGATGATCCTCGTCGAGGCCATCCCCCAGGTCTATGGCTTCCTCTCCCCGGAACCGCGCCTCATAAGTCGGCTCAACGGGGACGGGTGGTTCGGCAGTGGCCACGGGCGGGGCTTCGCGGAGTCGATCATCGTCGCCCAGTTGGCCTTCGGCGCCATCGTCGTCTTCTTCATGGACGAGCTCATCTCCAAGTGGGGCATCGGCTCGGGCATCTCGCTTTTCATCGCCGCGGGCGTGAGCGAACAGATCGTCACGGGCACGTTCAACTGGCAGAAGGTCAACTCGACGCAGGACTACAGCCCCGTGTTCAACCCGCCCTCGGGCGCCCTCCCCAAGTTCTTCTACGTCTTCGCCCAGCGTCCCATCACGAGCCTCGTGTACGACGGCGGATTCGAGGACGTGTTCTTAGGCAACCAGAACTTCCCCAACAGCGTCTTCAGCCTCGTGGGGACCATCATCATCTTCTTCTTCGTGGTCTACGCGGAGTCGGCGCGCATTGAGCTGCCGTTGGCGCACGGCAAGGTGCGTGGCGCGCGTGGCCGGTACCCGATCCGTCTCATCTACGCGTCGAACATCCCCGTCATCCTCATCTCGGCCCTCCTGGCCAACGTGAACCTCTTCGCGCTCCTCTTTACGACGCATCCGACGTTCAGCAAGACGCCGCTCATCGGCGGCAAGTGGTGGATCGGCATGTACCCGCCCGCGTCGGGCGGCGGCAACACGTCGCCCATCGGGGGCGGCGCGTGGTACCTCACGTCGTTCCAGGGCTTCCAGGAGTGGTTCCTGCCGTTGCTCGACTTCCACCGGTACGGGTCCATCCTCCACGGCCACGAGGTCTGGCAGCTGCTCATCCGCATGGCCCTCTACCTGACGATCTACATCGGGGGCTCGATCATGTTCGCCAAGTTCTGGATCGAGACGACGAACATGGGCCCGCACGACGTGGCCAAGCAGATCCAATCCTCGGGCATGCAGATCCCGGGCTTCCGCCGCGACCCGCGCGTCCTGCAGCGCATCCTGGAACGGTACATCCCGACCGTGACGGTCATCGGCGCCGTCGTCGTGGGAGGCCTGGCGGCCTTCGCGGACATGATCGGCACGGTGGGCAGCTCGAGCGGCACGGGTGTCTTGCTCACGGTGGGCATCATCATCCGCATGTACGAGCAGATCGCCAAGGAGCAGGCCATGGAGATGCACCCGGTGCTGCGTGGCTTCTTCGGCAAGGAACTCTAGAAAGCGCCCAAATAGGCGGCCTCCCATCCCGACGGCGTGGGGTTCTGGATCTTCGGCCGCAGGCGGCCGCGCACGTTCGACCCCGTCTGCGGGATGGAGGTCGAGGCCCGCAATGCGCCCTTCCGGCTCGAGCACGCGGGCCAGACGTTCACCTTCTGCACGGCCAACTGCATGGGCAAGTTCAAGGCTGAACCGGTCCGGTACGCGCGTTAGGGCGGCACCTTCGGCTTGAAGGGCCCTACCGAGGGATGCGCGGTCCCGCACGGACGGTGTCGTCTTGGCGGGCGGCCGCGCGCTAGTTGCACTGTCCGCCGACGAGGTTCGCGACGAAGGTGCAGACGAAGCAGATGATCTCGAACCCGGGCGCGCAGTGCAGGCGGGTCCCGCCCTCGAACGAGGGGACGTCCACGGGAGCCGCCGATGCGGCCGCGTCCGTCGTCGCGACGGCGGTCAGGGTGACGAGCGTCAGGAGAATCAGGGTGGCCTTCATGGTCATCAACGCCAGATGCGGCTGTCGTGCGACGAGTCCGCTCGCCAATTGATAAGCTTTCAGGTGGCGGCGCTGGCGGGTCGGGGGATCGGGTTCAGGGGAGCCTCCGTTGGCGAGGCCTCCCGGGGCTCAGACGTGCATCGTGCCCGTCCATTGGAACGCGTAGATGGCCTCGCCGCTGGCCACGCTGAGCACCCAGAGCGCGAGGAAGCCCCACGTGAGGGCGCGGTGGTCGAGGAAGTAGTTGGCCTTCTCGACGTGGTGGCGGCGGAAGGCGAGGAAGACGAAGGCGACGAGTCCGAGGAACATGGCGAGGCTGAGGATGCCGTGGCCGGCCAAGAGCGCCGTCTGCCATGCGGGGTAGTCGGCGGGGGTCTCGTGCTGGGAGAGGCGGCTCGTCATGTACGTGATGTTGACGAGGGTCTCGAAGGCGATGACGATCGCGATGAACGACCAGCGGAAGCGCTCACGCACCATGGCCTGCCAGAAGAAGTAGAAGACGCCGGCGGTGACGAAGAGCTCGCTGGCGGCGCTGAAGTGACTGAAGGGCGTGAGGGCCACGCGCGCGGCCACGTGCAGCGCCTCGTAAGGGTTGCGGCCGTCCGGGTTGACCTGTCTAGGCCCGCAGGAAGTTGAGGGCCGTGACGAAGAGGAGGACCGCGAAGGCGGCGAGGAGGAGGGCGCTCGCGTAGCTCACGTAGACCTCGAACCGCGCGACCTTGCGGCTGCCCAAGTGGAAGACGTAGATGGAGAGGGCGACGGTGGCCAGGAGGGCGGTGAAGAACCCGATGCCGAGCCGGGGTCCGTACTGGGCCAGGAGCGGCGCGCCCGAGGTGAGCCACCACGCGAGGTTGAAGGGGCTCGTGATGGCCAGCACGTAGCCGGCGGGCCAGCCGCCGAGGCGGGAGCGCGGAGGCTCGAGGGGCCGTCGGGCGGCGCGCCAGGCGGAGACGGCGAAGTAGAGCATGAGGGCGACGCCGGCGAAGGCGAAGACGGCCAGCACGCGACGGTCGGGCAGGAAGCGGAGCACGCCGCCGACGACGAGGAGGAAGTACGTGGCGTCCGCCGTCGTCGCGCCCAGGCCGACGAGGGCGCCCTGGCGCCACCGCCCTTGCGCCGTGTCAAGCGCCATCTTGGCCATGACGGGGCCGGGGGGCGCGGCGAGACTGAAGCCCAGGCCGGCTCCCACGGCGAGGGCCTCGCCCAACGTCGGCATCGTCGGCGGGCAAGGGGGGTCGAGGAATAGCGTTGTCGGCTACGCGCCGAAGCGGCGCACGAGGCGCTTCATCTGGTCTTCCTTGCGTTCGGCCGCCTTCAAAGCGCCCTCGTCGGCGGAGTTCCTCGTCACGAGGACGACGACGCGTCCTGCGACCGTTCGGCCGGTGCGGCCGCGGCGTTGGATGGCCCGGATCTCGCTGGGGACGGCGTCGAAGAAGACGACGAGGTCGACCTGGGGCACGTCGATGCCTTCCTCGCCGATGGACGTGGAGACGAGGACCCGCAGTTCTCGGCGTGCGAAGCGGTCGAGGACGTCGCGTTGCCCGGCTTGGTCGAGCCCCGCCTCCTCGCCGCGGGCGGCTTGGCCGACGAAGCGTTCGCCCGTGTGGCCTGCCTCCGTGACGGCCTGGAGGATGCTGGGGATCGTGTCGCGGTATTGGGTGAACACAATCGCGAGGAAATCGGGTCGCTTTCGGGCCGTCTCTTCAAGGAGTTGGAGCAAGAGTCCGTGCTTGGGGTGGGGCGACTCGATGCCTTTGGAGAGCAGTTCGACGGCTTCGCGGGTCTGCGGTGTGTTGAGGAAGCTTTTCTCGTTTCGCTTGGGGTCTTTCTTGGACTGCATGCGGTCGAGGTGGCGTTTGAGGGCGTCGAGGCCGTAGATCTCGGCGTAGTCCAGCGAGAGGCGGGCGTAGTGGGCCATCGCGGCGGGGTAGAGGCCGGCGAAGAAGCCTTGGCGGCCCAGGCCTTGGACGAGTTTGACGAGTTCGCCGCGGCCCAAGCCGTAGGGTCGGTCGCCCTTGACGATCCCGAGTTGGCGCAGCTTCGCCTCGTTGAGGGCCAAGAGTTCGTGGAAGGGTCGGGCGACGCGGCGGATGGTCGGGGGCAGGTCGACGAAGCGGGTCTCGACGTCGACGTGTTGGACGTGCTCGACGACGTCCTCGCTCGTGGGGTCGCGGGCTTCGATGCCGAGGACGCCGAGGTTCTGGCGGACCTCGTCGAATCGTTCCCGCTTCGATCCCGGGCTCGCCGTCAATCCCAGGACGCGCGCCCGAGGGTTCTCGAAGCGCAGGCGCCGGGCGATCTCGACGTAGGCGTAGTCGCCGACGGCGCGGTGCGCCTCGTCGAAGATGACGAGCCCGAGTGGGCGCAGGTCGTACCGGCCTTGTTCGAGGTCGTTGCGGATGGTCTGGGGCGTGGCGACGACGAGGATTCCCTTGCCCCAGAGTTCCGTGCGACGCTTGGGCGTGACGCCGCCCGTGTAGAGTTGGATGAGGCCCTCATCACGTAGGAGGCGTTGCATCGTCTCGTAGTGTTGGACGGCCAAGGGTCGGGTGGGCGCGAGGAAGAGGACCGTGCCCTGCTTTCGTTTGAGGAGCTCCGCGGCCACGAGGACGGCGATGAGGGTCTTGCCGAGCCCGGTGGGCACGACGACGAGCGTGTTCTCTTCGAGGGCGCGTTCGGCCACGCGCAGTTGGAACTCGCGCGCCTCGACCTGGTTCGGCTTGAGGTACGGGTGTTCGACGTAGCCCCCGGCGACGACGAAGGGCGAACCGGACGAGCCGGGGCCGAGTTTGACCTGCATCCTCGCGGCGTTCAAGCCGGCCGCGCTAGATATGGATTGGGTCTGCGAAACCGTTTCGTACGCTGCGCGCCTCTCAAGCCGCATGGCCGCTAGGAAGTCCGCGAAACCGCTTTCGGGACGCGTGGCCCTCGTCGCCGGCGCCACGCGAGGCGCGGGCCGGGGCATCGCGCGCGCCTTGGGCGAGGTGGGCGCGACGGTCTACTGCACCGGTCGCAGCTCGCGCGGCGGCCGCGTCGACCGGCGCCGGCCCGAGACGATCGAGGAGACGGCCGAACTCGTGGACGCTGCGGGCGGCCAGGGCATCGCGGTGCGCGTCGACCACCTCGTGGAGGCCGAGGTCGCGCGTCTTTGCCGACGCATCGGGAAGGAACAGGGGCGCCTCGACGTGCTCGTCAACGACGTCTGGGGCGGCGACGACCTGACCGAGTGGGGCAAGCCCTTCTGGAAGCTCGACCTGGAAAAGGGCTTCGCGATGATGCGGACGGCCATCCATTCGCACGTCGTCACGGCCAAGCACGCCGCACCGCTCATCCTGAAGGGCCGGAACCCGCTCCTCGTCGAGATCACCGACGGCGACGGATTCGCCTACCGCGGCACCCTCTTCTACGACCTCGTGAAGACGACCGTGACCCGCCTTGCCTGGGACTTCCACGAGGAACTGGCCTCCAAGGGCGTGACGAGCCTCGCCGTGACGCCCGGCTTCCTGCGCTCGGAACGCATGCTCGAGCATTTCGGCGTCACCGAGGCGAACTGGCGGGACGGCGCCAAGCGCGATGCCGGCTTCGCCTTCAGTGAGACGCCCCTCTTCGTGGGGCGCGCCATCGCCGCGCTCGCCGCCGACCCCGGCGTCGCGAAGAAATCGGGCCGCGTCTACGCGTCGTGGACGCTCGCGCGCGAGTACGGCTTTCGCGACGCGGACGGTTCGCGCCCCGACTGGGGCCGCTACGCGGAGAAGGCCTACCCGGGCATGTACCGGCCCGCGGACGACGCCTTCTACGCCTACTGGGAAGGTTATCAGGCGCTCAAGCGCGCCTTGGGCGGCAGCGTGGCGCCGCCCGAGCCGGCCACCCCCGGCCAAGGCTAGGGTTACCCTTATACGGTAGGCGGTTTTCGGCCCGACCAGAATGGGCGCCATCGTCGTCACGGGCGTGCCCGGCGTGGGCAAGACGACCGTCATGACCGCCGCGGCCGAGGCGAAGAAGCTCAAGGTCGTCGTCTTCGGCACCGTCATGTTCGACGAGGCGAAGGCCAAGCATGGCGTCAAAGACCGCGACGACATGCGGAAGCTGCCGCCCGAGCAGCAGCGCACGATCCAGAAGAAGGCCGGCGAGGCCATTGCCCGCATGGGCGACGTCGTCGTCGACACCCACTGCACGGTGAAGACGAGCCGCGGGTTCCTGCCCGGCCTGCCCGCCTGGGTCCTCGAAGCCCTCAAGCCCAGCATGATCATCCTCGTCGAGGCGGACCCGAAGGAGATCTGGGGCCGGCGTCAGAAGGACACGACGCGCTCCCGCGACCCCGACACGCCGGACGACATCGCGCGGCACCAGGAGATCAACCGCGCGGCGGCGATGGCGTACGCGACGCTCACGGGCGCGACCGTGAGCCTCGTCCAGAACCGCGACGGCAAGGTCGACGAAGCGAAGAAACAGATCCTCACAGTGGTGGCATAAATGGCGCTCGAGAAGGACCAACGACCGGCACCGCCGAAGGGGCAGTTCTTCCAGATCTTCCTCTTCATGATCGTCATCTTCTTCCTCTTCGACCAACGGCTGCGGCTCTTCCTCGGCAACGCCGTCGGTTTCGCGCTCAACCCCGCAATCGGCTTCGGCGGGCGCCTGCCCATCCTCACCATCCTGCTCGCGGCCCTCATCATGATCGGCGCGAGCACACTCATCCGGCACCTCCTCGTCGACTGGGTGAAGATCGCGCGCATCCAGAACACGATGCGCGCCTTCCAGAAGGCGATGCGCGAGGCGCGCATGAAGCGCGACACGCGACGCATCGAACAACTCACCAAGTTCCAGACGAAGCTCATGGGCCTTCAGGCCGAACTCTCGAGCGGCCAGCTCAAGCCCATGGCCGGGACGATGCTCATCGTCATCCCCCTCTTCGCCTGGCTCTGGCAGTTCGTCCAAGGCCTCCACTACCAGTTCTTCACGGCGCCCTGGAACCCCAGCGTCGACATGTTCAAGAGCACCGTCCTGCCGCACTGGATCCTCTTCTACTCCGCCATCAGCATCCCCTTCGGCACCCTCCTTCAGAAGGGCCTCAAGTACTACAGTTGGAAGGAACATTGGCACTTGATGCGCCCCAAGAACGAGACGGTCGCACCGGCGTAGGCCCCCGTCAACAAGCCTTAAGTACGCCCGGGCCGGGTCCGAGGCGGTCCATGACGCGCCCGTTCCTGCTCGTGCCGCTCGCCCTCCTACTGGCCGGCTGCCTGGGCTCGAACGAGAACCAACCGTTGCCCACGAACCCCACCGGCGACGGCGTTCCCTCTACATTCACTCCCGAACTCTACCTGCCCTCGTCGGAGCGCTTCGCCGAGCCCGGCATCAAGGTCGCGCCCGACGGCACGATCTACGTGACCGCGCCCGGCGCGCGCAACGCTTCACCCGTGCCCGGGGCGCCCGTGCGCGGCGACACGATCTGGCGCAGCGACGACGGCGGCAAGTCGTTCAAGCAGTTGCCCCTGCCGGACGCCGGCTTCGGCGGCGGCGACTCGGACCTCGTCGTGGCCGCCGACGGGACGCTCTACCAGTCCGGCCTCTGGGCGGGTTGCGTGAGTCTCAGCGTGAGCAGCGACAAGGGCCAGACGTGGCGGACGAACCCGCTCGCGTGCGGCTACGCGGCGGCCCTCGACGACCGCAACTGGTTGGCCGCCGACGGGGCGGACACGGTCTACCTCACGTTCGGTTGGGCGCCCAACCCCCTCGGCAGCGGCCGCATCGCACTCATCAAGACGATCGCCCAGGGCCAGTCCCTGGCCGTCACCTCCTCCTCGTTCGAGGACAGCTACCAGTGGCCCGGGAACGTGGCCGTCGACCAGGCGTCGGGCGTCGTCTACGTCGCGTACACCACGCAGGAGGACGCCGTCGTGGTCCTGCGCTCGACGGATGGCGGCATGACGCTCGAGAAGCGCCTGGTCTCGCAGCGCAAGGGGGACACGTTCGACTCCTTCGGCGTCGTCGCCGTCGGCAAGGACGGCACCGTGTACGTGACGTGGAGCGAGCGCGACGAACCCGAGGGAGAGAAGCCCGCCCGGACGGACGTCCTCTACAGTTACAGCCAGGACCAGGGGTCCACGTGGAGCGCCCCGACCCGCGTCAATTCGATGGGCGGCAGCCACATCTACCCGTGGCTGGACGCCGGGGTCGCCGGCCACCTCGTCATCGCCTGGTACGGCACCGAGGCGGGAGGCGACACGCCCGAGAAGGTCAACGGCACGTGGAACGTCTACCTGGCCGACTCGCGCACCGCGAATTCGCCGAAGCCGGGCTTCTCGCAGTTCGTCGTGAGCCAGAAGCCCATCTCGTGGGGCAACATCTGCACCTCCGGCACGGGTTGCGACGCGGGCACGCGCGACCTCTTGGACTACTTCCAGGTCGACCTCGACGCCCAGGACGTCCCTCACCTGGCCTGGGCCACGCGTTCCTGGCAGGAGGCGGCCACGATAACGACCTCCGTCTCCTTGGCGTACGCGAAGCAATTAATTCCCTAGCCCACATCCGCCGGCCGCGGGAAGCCCCTGAGCGACGAAAAGCGGACCATCACGATCGGGGGCTACCCGGGCACGGGCACGACGACGGCGTGCCGCACGCTCGAGAAGGAACTTGGCCTCGAACACGTCTACGCGGGTCAGATCTTCCGCGAGCACGCGGCCAAGCACGGGATGACGCTCGAACAGTTCGGCGCCTACTGCGAGGCCCACCCCGAAGTGGACCGGGCGCTCGATGCCTACCAGGCGGAACTCCTCAAGGGCCACACGATCCTACTCGAGGGCCGCCTCTCCGGCTACCTCGCCTTCCGGGACAAGGCCCCCGCCTACAAGGTCTGGTTCACGTGCGACGCGTACGTGCGCGGCAACCGGCTCGTGGAACGCGAGGGCGGCGACCTGGAGTCGCGCATGGCCGAGATGCGGCGGCGCGAGGAATCCGAGCGCAAGCGCTACCTCGCCTACTACGGTTACGACATCAACGACCTCTCGGTGTACGACCTCGTGCTGGACACGTCGGAGCTCACGAAGGACGAGGTCGTGAAGGCCGTCGTGCACGGCTACAGGGACTTCCTGAAGCCGCGCAAGTGGTGGAGGCTCGGCCAGCGCTAGCGGGGCCTATTTTCCCTTCGGTTCGTCCTCGCCCGGCTTCGAGACGAGGATGCCGGGTGCTTCCTTGATGACCTCGAGGGCGAGCATGGTGTACGTGCGCTCGACGTGGGGCAACGCGTTGATGCGCTTGACGAACGCGTTGAGTTCCTCGCGGGTGCGGTGCTTGACGACGAGCATCGCGTCGAACTCGCCCGTGACGTCGTAGACGGCGAGGCAGTTGGGGTCGGCGGCGGCCTTGGCCTCGACCTCGCCGAGGTGTCCGCCGCGGATGCGGATGCCGATGACGGCCGTCATCACGTAGCCGAGGCGGTTGTAGGCGACGTCGACGTGCCAGCCGCGGATGATGCCCGCCTCCTCGAGGGCGCGGATCCGGTTGTACACGGTGCCTTCGGCGACCTTGAGGCGCTTGGCGATGTCGCGGTAGCTCGCGCGGGCGTCCTGTTGGAGGATGCGCAAGAGTTCGTAATCGAGGGCGTCGGGCGTGTGCGCGATGGGGTCGGATTCAAGCCGTCGTATTTGAGGCCTGTCTCGGGGCGCATCAACGTCTTATCGTCCGTCCACGTGCCGCCCCCTCATGGCTTCGGTCGTCTTCCTGCGGGGCGTCAACGTGGGAGGCCACCGCGTCTTCCGACCGAGTCTCCTCGTCGCGAAGTTGTCGCACCTGGGCGTCGTCAACGTTGGCGCGGCGGGCACGTTCGTCGTTCGCAAGCCCACCAGCGCCTCTCAGGTGCGGCGCGAGTTCCTCGAGCAGCTTCCGTTCGAAGCGGAATTGATGTTGTGCAGCGGACGAGAGGTGTCTGCCCTCGTGCGCAGCCGCCCGTTCGGCACGGGCGGGCCCAAGCCCGGCGTGAAATGGTTCGTGAACGTGCTGGCCCGAAAGCCCCGACGCGCCCCGCCGTTGCCCCTTTTGGCACCACCCGGCGAACCGTGGGAAATGAACGTGTTCGCATGCCCAGGCCGGTTCGCGTTGAGCCTGTGGCGACGATTGCGGCCACGCTTCCTCATGCCGGCCACCGTGATCGAGCCGGCGTTCGGGGTCCGATGCACGACGCGCAGCTGGAGCACGTTCGTGGCCCTCGATCGGGTCCTGTCCGCGCCGGGGGCCGCTAGCCGCCCTTCGAGAGCTCGATCAGCCACCAGTGCTCGACGCTCAAGAGGAGCGCGCCGACGGCGAGTTCCCAGTGGATGATGCGCCACAGGCGCCGGCCCCACAGGCCTCGGTAGTAGGCGCGCCACCACCCGTGGACGAAAAGGGCGAGCATGAGGAGGGTCGCGAGCCACCCGGAGAGCCAACCGCGATAGTCGCCGAGCGCCATGAGTTCGACGCCGTGGAAGAGGGCGAGGGCGACGACGGCGATGGAGATCCAGTTGTGGACCTCGACGCGGTAGGGTGCGAGGGGCCCGAGTCGGCGGAAGAGCGGCACGGCCGTGTATTGCCAACCGAGGGGGACGACGACGAAGGCGATGACGAGGGCGGCCCACCCGGTGCCGCCCCCCAGTTCCTGCACTTCGTTCTCTTGACCCGGCGGCGCGGGTTCGCCGAGTGCGCCCACGAGGAGTCCGACGACGAGGGCGGCGAGGAAGAGGCCCAGGGCGAGTGCGAGGCGGGGCGCCCACGCGACGCGGGGGCGCTCGTTTTCCTCCACGGCTGGGAGGAAATCCATCCCGGTTTAAGCGTTGTCACAGGACGCGGGCGATGGCGTCCTCGAGGACGGTGGCGAGGACGACCATCGTGTTCGTGCGCTGGATGTGGGCGCCGGAAAGGGTGGTCTTAGCGAGGTCGTCCAGGTCTGCGCGGTCGCGCAGTCGCGCGAGGACGACGCCGTCCCATTCGCCGGTGACGTCGTAGACGCCGAAGATGCGCGGGTCCTTCGCGACGGTCTTCTGCACCTCGCGGATGTGTCCCTTGTCGATGCGAAGGCCGATGATGGCGCTCATGTTCCACCCGACGGCCTCCGGGTCGACGCGGGCGGAGTAGCCTCGCAGGACGCCCGCCTTCTCGAGCCGGTGGACTCGTCGGTTGACGGTGGCCAGGCTCAGGTTCGTCTTGGCCGCGATCTTGCGGTGGCTCGCGCGCGCGTCCTGGACGAGGGCCCGCAGGATGCGACGGTCCTCTTCGTCGAGCTCGATCTTCGAAACGCTCGTCGCGCGTTCCATCGTCTGACGGATTCAGATGATACGTTTGAATCTTTTGTAGACGTACAATGGCCACTTCCGTTCCACTTTCTTCCACTAGAAGCGGCGAATGAAACTCTTATAAGGGGATTTGCGACTAATACGAACAACGGGGAGGCAAACCCGACCATGGTTGTACTAGCGGAATACATCTGGATGGACGGAACGGAGCCCACGCAGAAGCTCCGCAGCAAGACGAAGACCGTCGAAGTCGAAAAGATCCGGACACTCGACGACCTGCCGGAATGGGGCTTCGACGGAAGCTCCACGAACCAGGCGCCCGGCGACAAGTCCGACTGCGCCCTCAAGCCGGTCTTCTACTGCCCCGACCCGATCCGGGGCGGCCACAACGTCCTCGTCATGTGCGAGGTCTTCCTCGCCAACGGCGAACCTCACCCGACGAACACGCGCGCCCTCCTGCGGCCCGTCGCGGAGAAGGCCAAGAAGGACGAGCCGTGGTTCGGCATCGAACAGGAATACACCCTCTTCAAGGGCAGCCGACCCCTCGGCTTCCCCGAGAACGGCGGCTTCCCCGGCCCCCAGGGCCCCTACTACTGCGGCGTCGGCGCCGACGAGGTCTACGGCCGCGACATGGTCGAAGAGCACCTCCTCAACTGCGTCAAGGCCGGCCTCAAGATCAGCGGCATCAACGCCGAGGTCATGCCGGGCCAGTGGGAGTTCCAGGTGGGACCCGTCGGCCCCCTCGAAGTGGCCGACCAGCTGTGGGTCTCCCGGTGGCTCCTCTACCGCACCGGCGAGAAGTACGGCATCAACGCGACGCTCTACCCGAAGCCCGTGCGAGGCGACTGGAACGGCGCAGGCGCCCACACGAACTTCTCCACGAAGAAGATGCGCAGCGCGGGCGGCATGAAGGTCATCGAGGAGGCCTGCGTGGCCCTCTCGACCCGCCACGACGAGCACATCGCCGAGTACGGCGCCCACAACACGGAACGCCTGACGGGCCGCCACGAGACGGCACCCATCACCGAGTTCCGCTGGGGCGTCTCGGACCGCGGCGCCTCGATCCGCATCCCGCTCGCGACGAGCAAGGCGGGCCAAGGCTACCTCGAGGACCGCCGACCGGCCGCCAACATGGACCCCTACCGCGTCACGCGTCTCCTCCTCGAGACGGTGTGCCTGGGCACCAAGGGCAAGCGCGCGCCGGTGACGAAGCCGACGCACGCCGCCGCTTCAAACGGCGTCAAGGCGCTCGTCAAGGCCACGCACTAGGCGCTTCGCTTCTCTTTCCCGGGGGCCTTCGCGCCCCCGTCTCTCTCTTTTTCAATCTCCTCGGGGCGAGGTTTGAAACGTGGTGGCGAAATCCGCCAGGCGTGACGGTCTCGTGCCGTAGCTGCCGGAGCGAGCTCCTCTGGGGCTCCGCCTTCTGTCCCAATTGCGGGGCCCAACTGGTCAACGTGGAAAGCCCCCCACTACGCCTTCCCGCTTGGACCTGGTGGGTCGCCGGGCCGTTGATTGGCATCGGCAGCGCCCTCCTGGCGCTGGAACTCTATCTCTGGGCCTGGACGCCCGAAGCCCTCGGCCATGGATCACCGGGCACGAAGGACTGGGTGGACGTAGGCAACCTCCTCCTCTACAACGTGTGGATGCCGTTCGTCCTCCTGATCCCCGGCCTCGTGGTACTAACCATCGTGTTCACGAGGCAGCGTCGGCAGCGTCGCGTGCGTGGGCATTGAGGGCGGATCCCATCCCCTGCGGACGGCGAACCAGTTGCGAGGTCCTAGCCAAGCCTCCGGTTTCTCCTTCTTGCGCTTGAGGGTCAGCACGGGCTTGTGGGCGTCGCCTGGGGCCATACGTACCCGCCGGAGACGTCGGTGGCGCCGGTCTGGGAGCGCGCGCGGAAGTCGACCTTCGCGCCGTTGGGGATGTGGAAGCTCTTGGCCCATCCGCCCCAACTGTGGAAGTCGAGCGCGACCCACGAACCGCAATTGACCCGTGCGTCCACGCCGGAGAGCCTCTCGTTGGCGGCCACATTGACCTGGACCCACCATTCGTTGCCCTTCACGCCCGTGAAGTCGGCGTCGAACGGTTGCGTGGTGGAACCGCAGGACGCCTTCATCGCGTCCCGGTCGGGTTGCGGGATCCACGCGTAGCACTCGCTCAGGTCAGTCTGGCCGGCGGTCGACGTCGCGCGCAACTGGACGAGCGTGCCCTGCGTCGCGTGGTAGGAGGCGGCCCAACCGCCCCACGACTGCTTGGCCAAGGGTTGCCACCCGCCGCCGCTCAGCCGGACGTCGACCTTGGACAGCGTGCCGCCGGTGGCGGCGACGTTGGCCTGGATCCACCACTCGTTGCCGCGCACGCTCGTGAACGTCGCGTCGAAGGCCGTCGCGCTGGGGACGTCGACCTTGTAGATGCGCGTCACGGCCGGGTCGACGAAGTCCTCGTCGCGGAAACTCACGGAGAGGTAGGCCTCGCGGCGGCCGTCCCCGTCGCCGTCGCCGACGACGAGCATGCCGGTCGTGGGGACGCGGCCGGGATCCATGGGATCCGCGATGCGGGTGAGCGCCCACGCGGCGCCGCTCCACCGGACCTGGATGAGGTCGCCACCTGGCGTGGCGATGTAGAGCTCTTGGCTGCCATCGCTGTCCGCGTCGCCCAAGAAGAGGCGTTGGACGTTGATGGGTCCGCCGTCGGGTGCAACCATGTCGGCGAAGAGGGCCTCGTCGGTCCAACCGGTGGTCCCGCTATACGTGAGCTTGCGCAGGTTCCCGTACCAGTTGGCCACGTAGACCTCGCCCTTGCCGTCGCGGTCGCCGTCGCCGGCGACGGCGAGCGCCATGCCGGAATCGGAGCCCGTGCCGGGAAGCTCGGTCGCCTGCCACGAGGCGCCGGTGAAGCGGATCTGCGTCGTGTGGTCGGCGTGGCGCGTGCCGTGCCCGACGTAGAGTTCGACGGCGACGTCCCGGTCGCCGTCGCCGATCCATAGGGAATCAATGTGGCCCGACAGCGACGCGACGGGCTCGGCGTTCCAGGTCTCCATCGACCACGCGCGGTAGACGGTGGAATCGGAGGTGCAGAGGTGGGTGTCGGCATCGCACGTCGTGTTGTAGAGTCCGAGGTAGAGTTCGGGGCCGGGCAGGCCATCGATGTTTCCGAGCGTCATGTCGCCCGCGTTGGCTTCAGGGAACGTGAGAAGAAGCTGTTCGTCCCAACCCGTCGTGAAGAGTCTGTAGACGTAAAGGGCGTTCCACGACAAGGCGTACACGTCGTTGTAGAGGTCGCCATCGGCGCTGCCTGCGGCCACCGCGTGAAGAGGTCGCGATGAGATCTGCTCGACGGCCCACGACGTTCCCGTCCATTCGAAGATGCGAAGGCCGTTGTCGTTTGCGACGGTGACGTCCGGGCGGCCGTCGTTGTCGACGTCCGAGATGGCCAGGTCGCCGGAGCGTGCCTCGAGGCCGGCCTCGCCGACGACCGTCGTGCGCCACGGGGACGCCGCGCACTGTTCGACGCCGGCGGGGTGCGTGAACCAGCAGCTCACGACCTGCGCGCCGCTCCCCCAGTTCGCGCGGAACCGGACCTGGTTGCCGGGTTCGATATGGAAACTCGCCGCCCAGGGTCCCCACGATTTTTTCTGCAGGGCGACCCACGGGCCGTTCGTGTCCTGGGCGTCTACGCCCGACACGGCGCCCGCGTCGGGGCCGCCGAGGGCGACCTCGACCCACCACTCGTTGCCGGCGACGTGGTCGAAGACGACGGCGCGGCCGCTCTCGCTCTGCACGTGGTTGGCCGCTGCGGGCACGGCGGTGCCGAGGGCGACGAGGGTCAGGATGGCCCAGACGCGGGGACCGTAACGGCGGGTCATGGGATCACCCGAGCGGCGCGTTCGTGTCGACTAAGACCATGTGTTCGTGGCCCTGTTGGCTCCGGCGCGGGGCGCTGTCGATGTCGACGACGAGACCGCTGCGGGTGTCCCAGTGGGCCGTGTAGAGGTTGTCGCTGTCGTTGCGGCTCATCGCGAACCACGCGTGCACCGTCTTCATCGTGCCGCTGCTCTCGTGGCGGACCTGGACGTCCTCTTGGCGCTCGACGTAAACAGGCGACGAGGTCCACCCCATCTCGCAACTCGTGCCGCCGAAGTACGCGTGGAACTGGTCGGGCCGGTGCTCGGCGCCCACCTGGGTGCGCGGCGTGAGCCACGAGGGGGGCAGGCCGACGTGGTCGGATTGCCAGTCGCGGGTCGTCTGCGTGCCGTCGACGCCGTTGAACGTGTCGTGCGCGGTGCAGCGCCCGAGCCAGCGCCCCTGGTCGTACACGAGGTGCATGCGCGCTTGGGTGCTCTGGCAGTTGCCGCCACCGCAGACGCCGCCCGTGATCTCGTACGTGACATAGCTGCCCTGACGCGGCCAATCGCCCAGCGGGCAACCCGAGGTCGGCGTGGCCTGCGGCCAGACGTAGCCGGCGGAGACGTCCGAATCGAAGGACGCGGTGCGCGCCTGGAAATCCACCTTGGACCCGGACGGGATCTGGAAACTCGCCGCCCAGCCGCCCCACGACTGCTTCGTCAACGGCTGCCAATCCGCGCGGCACTCGAGGCGCACCATGACGCTCGCGACGGGTTGGTTGCCGGCGACGTTGACTTGCACCCACCACTCGTTGCCTTTGACGCCCGTGAACGCGGCGTCGAAGGCGGGGGGCTGCGTGCCGGGGCACGTGACGATGGCCGCGTCCTGGCCGGAGGGCGGGATCCATTGCCGGCAACTGCTGAGGTCCGTCTGTCCGTCCGTGGCGGTGGCGCGCAGGCGCACGATCGTGCCTTGGACGATGTGGTACGAGGCGGCCCAACCGCCCCAGGATTGCTTCGCGAGGGGATTCCACGTGGCGCCGTTGTCGAGCGTGACGTCCATCTTGGCGACGGCCAGGCCGTTCGTGGCCACGTTCGCCTGCACCCACCACTCGTTGCCGCGCACGCCCGTGAAGGACGCATCGAAGGCCGGGCCGGTGCCGCACTGCTCCACGCCCGCGGGGTGCGTGAACCAACAACTCAGGACCTGTGCGCCGCCGGCCCACGAGGCCCGGAACCGGACCTGGTGGCCGGGTTCGACGTGGAACGAGGCCGCGTAGGGTCCCCAGGACTTCTTCTGGAGCGCCACCCAGGAGCCGCCCGTGTCCATCGCGTCGACGGACGCGACGGAGCCGGCGTCCTGACCGCTCAGGGCGACCTCGACCCACCACTCGTTGCCGGCGACGTGGTCGAAGACGATGATCCGACCGCTCTCGCTCTGCATGTGGTTGGCGCCGACCGTGGGCCAAGCGAGGACGAGCGCGGCGACGCTCATGAGTAATCGCACTAGGAGGACGCGCATCCCGCTCCTGCGGTCCTCCCAAGGTTTTAGGGCTTCTCGGACGAGCCCCGAAGACGACACGCCGACGTGAGCAAGGAGGCCATGGCCGTCGCCGGTGGGCGCCTATTCGGGGACCGTTGAGGACTCGGGGCGTTGGGGTTGCGCGGTCTCCGCGCGCCCCACGTGTCCAAAGAGCTTGCTGCGCCGGATCCCATAGATGGCGTAGACGATGAGGCCGACGCCCATCCACGTGAAGAAGCCCCAGATGGTGATCGACGTGAGGCTGAACATGAGCGCGATGCAGAGGATCGCGCCCAGGAGCGCGAGGATGGGGAAGCGCCCGATGTTGAGGGGCACCTTGAACGGTCGGGCGAGGTCCGGCCGCGTGTAGCGCAGCACGATGACGCCGATCGAGACGAGCGTGAAGGCGTAGAGGGTGCCGATGTTCGTGATCTGGCCTGCGAACGAGAGCGTGCCGAAGCCGGCGACGAGGGCGACGCAGATGCCCGTCCCGATCGTCGTGCGGTAGGGCGTGCCGAAGCGGGGGTGGACCTTGCTCCACGAGGGGGGCAGGAGGCCGTCGCGGGCGAGGGCGAAGAAGACGCGGGGGCCGCCCATGAGGAGGACCATGAGGACGCTCGTGATGCCGACGATGGCGCCGACGCGGATGAGGTTGGCCGCCCAGATGAGGTTCTGGCTCTCGAAGGCGTAGCCGAACGGCTCCGAGATGCGTGCGGCCACGGTGGGCGCGTCGACGCCGTTGCCGGCGACGCACGCCGTCGTCGCCGCGTGGGGCAACGCGCAGTCGGGTAGGAGGTTCGTGTAGGGGATCATGCCGAGCAGCACGAGGCTCGCGAGGATGTAGAGGACCGTGCAGATGGCGAGGCTGCCGAGGATGCCGATGGGCAGGGCGCGCTTGGGGTTCTTCGCCTCTTCCGCCGTCGTGGAGACGGCGTCGAAGCCGATGTAGGCGAAGAAGATGATCGCGCCGCCGGCGAGGATGGGTCCGACCGCGCCGAGGGAGGTGTACCAGGCGCCGGGCGGGCTCTGGGGCGGGGGCAGCGAGAGGTTGTTGCCGTTGATGAAGAAGAAGCCCATGCCGATGATGATGGCCAGGATGGAGAGTTTGGTGAGGACGAAGAGGGCCGTGAGGCGCGCGCTCTCTTTGGCGCCGACGATGAGGACGGCGGTGATGAGGAGGACGAGAAGGAAGGCGGGCAGGTTGATGATGCCCTGCGCGGGGTCCGTCATGTAGGAGGTCGTGAGGCGGGTGGGCAGTTCGACGTTGAAGGCGCTCTTGAGGAGGGCCGTGAAGTTCCCGCTCCAGCCGATGGCGACGGCGGCGGATCCCACCGCGTACTCGAGCACAAGGGCCCAGCCCAGCGTCCACGCGACGGTCTCGCCGAGGGCCGTGTAGCTGTAGGCATAGCCGCTGCCGCTCGTGGGGATCGCGGCGGCCATCTCCGCGTAGGCGAGGCCGGCGAGGGCACAGATGACCCCCACGAGGACGAAGCTCCAGACGATGTGGGGTCCGGCCAGTTGGGCGCCGAGCCCGGCGTAGACGAAGATGCCGGCGCCGATGATGGCGCCGACGCCGAGGATGGTGAGGTCGAGCGCCGTGAGGCTCTTCTTGAGCGACTTGTGGGGGTCGTTCGATTCCTGGATGACCGCTTCGGGGCTTTTCTTGAGCGCGTAGCGGTCGACGGGGCTCGTGAAGAAGTCAGGACCGTTGGCCATGGAGCACCTACTTGGGGATCGTGGGGTTGATCGCCTTCACTTCGGCGTTCCAGATCTCGACCGCGAACGCGAAGGAGGGCGTGGGCGGGGGAACGGGGACGAGCCCGCCGGTCGCGCCCGCGCGCGTGCCCGTGACCTTGATCTCCCACGCGCCTTGCGCCTTCGTGGAGGTGTTCTTGGCCAGGTTCGCGCGTGCCTCCTGGTCCGTCGAACCGGCGACCTGCGTGAGCGTGGGGACCGAGTCGACGGGTACCTCGATGGTACCCGGTGCGCACGGCCTGTCCGTTGGACCATGCTTGGTCTTGTTCCCCGTGACCGTGATGTGGAGCGTGTACGCGCCGGTGGCCGAGTACGCGTCGCTGCAGTTGATCGTGACAATGGCCTTCGTGACGTTGGCGTCGCGAACCGTGAACGAGGTCGAGCCGGGGAGGGTCTTCTGGCTCAATTGGAAGGTGACGTCGAAGAGGCCCGCGGTGCTCGTCTGGTTCAGCTTGGAGATCTCGTCCGCGAACGGGACCCCGGCGCCGGCGACGAGGAAGACGCCCAGGATGCCCAGGATGACGTCCGCTGCGATGATCTTCATATCCGCCGGTTTCCGGCCATGAGGGGCGTCGCCAAATACGTTGTGATGAGGCCGTTTAAGCTCTGGGTCCGACGAAACCCCTTATGAAGGGAGGCTGTCTTGGGTCGACAAATGGCCAAGGCCATCGTGGAATTGCCCGGCCTCAAGGTGAGGAAGCGGCTCGTCAAGGCCAGCGCTCCTACCAACCCCAAGTTCGGCAAGTCGCCCCTGGACCGCACGCCGGAGGAGCTGCTCCAGTACGGCGTCGTGAACCTGGACAAGCCCAGCGGGCCCACGAGCCACCAGGTCGCCTCCTGGGTGAGCGAAGTCACCGGCGTGAGCCCCGTCGGCCACGGCGGCACCCTGGACCCCCGCGTCACGGGCGTCCTTCCCGTGAGCCTGGGCCACGCGACGAAGGGCATCGGCGCCCTCTTGTCCGCCGGAAAGGAATACATCACGGTCCTGCGCCTGCACACGGACGTCCCCGAATCCAAGGTGCGCGAGGCGTGCAAGAGCTTCGTGGGCTCCGTGAAGCAACTGCCTCCGGTGCGCAGCGCCGTCGCGCGGCGCGTACGCCAACGCGAGATCTACTACCTCAACGTCCTCGAGGTCGACGGGCGCGACGTCCTCTTCCAGGTCGGGTGCGAGGCGGGCACGTACATCCGCAACCTCTGCATCGACATCGGCCGACGACTCGGCACGCGCGGCCACATGCAGCAACTCCTGCGCTCGCGCACGGGCCCCTTCTCGATCGACGACGTCGTCACGTTGCAGGACCTCAAGGACGCCATCGCGTACTGGAAGGAGGACAAGGACGCCGCCGAGGTCAAGCGCATCGTCCAACCCATGGAGGCCCTCTTCTCCCACCTGCCCAAGATCGTCCTGCGCGACAGCGCCATCTCCGCCGTCTGCCACGGGGCCCAACTCGCGTTGCCGGGCGTCGTCGAACTCGACTCGGACATCCAGCCCGGGCAGACCGTCCTCCTGCAGAGCCTCAAGGGCGAAGGCGTCGCCCTCGCCCTCGCGACGATGGACTCCAAGTCCATGATCGACAAGTCGGAGGGCGTCGCCGCCCGCCCCGAACGCATCCTCCTTCCCAAGGACACCTACCCGAAGGTGTGGAAGCGGGAGTGACGTGAGCCCGACCGCCAAGAAGCCGGCGACCGCGGCTCGAGGCAAGGCCGCCAAGCCGAAGCCCCGACGCGCGGCCCCGACATCGAGGCGCATCCAACCGGTGCAGGCTCCGCCGACCGAACCGGCCGAGCGCGTCTACGAACCCGCGCCGGCGACCGTGGTCGCGCCGCCACCGCGCGCGGGCGATGGCTGGGAGTTCATCGCGGCCGCGACGTTCCTCGTCTTCCTCGTGGTCGTCCACGCAGGCGTCTCCGTCTTCACCGGATACCCCTGGTACTTCAACCTCCTCGACACCGTCATCTATGCGGTCCCGTGCGGCGGCGCCATGGCCCTCTTCGGCTTCGTCCACTGGCGGACCGGCGCCCTGGCGCGCGTCGTGAGCGCCGCCCTCGTCGGCCTCGCCGTCCTCGTCGCCCTCGTCGTCGGCGGCGACTTGCGGACGCTCATCCTCTACTACTTCATCCTCTTCCTCCCCCTCTGGGCCGTCCTCGGCGTCACCGGCACCGCCCGGTTCCGCTGGTCGTTCCTCCAGTTCCTCGGCGCCACGCTCGTCTGCATCGCCGTCTGGCGACCCCTCCACGGAAGCTTCCCCGCCCTGACGCAACTCGCGACCGCCTCCGGCGTCCTGCGGGCCTACACGGTGCCGGAGATGTACACGATCGTGAGCCACAAACTTCTGCACGAGACGTTCCTCATCGTGGCCGGCCTTCTCCTCTTGGTGAACCGGTTCCCGTGGTTGCAGAAGACGCCGGAGTCTGGTGACTGGCGGGCGACCCTAACGGCCCTCAACGCCCAGAGCCGCTTCCGGCCCGCGCTCACGCTCGCGCTCGGGGCGACCGCGTTCGCCGTCGCCCTCATCGGCAGCCTGGTCCTGGATGACCTCCTGTCGAGGACCGCCGTCGGGCAGGCGGGAGCGGACGATACGCGCGTGTTCGAACGCATCACGCCCGGCCTCGTCGTGCTCCTCTCGTTCGCCGCGGGCGCCGGCGAGGAACTCATCTTCCGCGGCGTCCTCCAGCCGACCTTCGAGCGCGCCTTCCGCAGGCTCGCGCCGACCCTGGTCTCCGCCGTCCTCGCCATCATCGCGCAGGCCGTCCTCTTCGGCGTCGTCCACGCCGGCTACGGCAACTGGATCCACGTTCTGCTGCCATTCGGCTTCGGCCTCCTCACCGGATTGACGTGCCGCCTCTTGGGCATCGGACCCGCGATCTACGCCCACTTCATGATCGACGTCTTCGCCTTCGGCTACGACGCGTCCCAACGCTACGACTGGGTCAACCCGGCGCTGAACGTGCTGCTCTATGCGAACCTCATCGCGGGCATCGCGGCGCCGATCTGGCTCGCCGTCGACTATGTCCTGGGGCGCAGGAGACGCCTCTTGGCGCAACCCGCCGAGACAAGCCTCTACCCTGCGCCCAAACCTTAAAAGCGTAGCCCAAATCGGGAGCGGCCTATCGAGTGCAGAGGTAGCAAAGCCCGGTATCGCGCGAGATTGGAAATCTCGTGGGCGCAAGCCCTCGTGGGTTCGAATCCCACCCTCTGCGTTAACGTTTCCACCAACGGTGTCTGTCCGCTCCTGCCCAAAAACTGAGGTCGCCGTGCAATGGAGACCCGCCAAGAAGAACGCTCTCGCCGACCAGTGGAACGGCGCGCTCAAGACTCGCCTTCGGCGGGCAACCGTTAATGGGAGCGGACTGGTCGTCGGCGCCCGTGCTGCGTCTGGCCCTCGCCCTTGCCGCCCTTCTCCTTCCCGGTTGCATCTTCAGTGACTTCGACGCGAACTGCCCGAAGAAGCTCATGGTCATCACGGTCGAGGCGAGCCAGGACCTCGTTGGCCCCTGGGAGACGGCCCGGGCGTGGAGGTCGCTCAACAACACGACTGCGTGGTCCTTCGCGCCGGAGGAGGGTGTCGTCCTCGGGAACTTCAGCCGCGACCCGGGCGGCGTGGGAATCCTTATCTTCGCGGCGGCGGGAGAAACCGGATCCCATCGGCTGGCCAACGCGACGATGATCTTCGATTGGCCGAGATGCGTGAAATCCGACGAGTACGATGCGACGCTGGCGCGGGAGCACGATCGCCACGTCGACGAATGGTCGACGTGGAGGCAGCGGTTCTCGAACGAGACGGACATGGAGCCCCGTTCCGAGGCTGCATGGAGGTTCAAGCTCTGCTGCGACCCGAACAACGATTGGATCCTCGGCCCCACCCTCCCATCAACCTAAAGCGAATCACGGCATGCACGGGACGTGCGCGTGCTCCTCTTCGGCGCCACCGGCATGGTCGGCCAGGGCGTCCTGCGCGAATGCCTACGGGATTCGTCCATCGCTCGCATCCTCTCCGTCGTGAGGCGGCCGACCTCGGCACCCCATGAGAAGGTGGAAGAGCTCGTCCACGGCGATTTCCACAACTTCGCGCCCTTGGGCAACCGGTTCCGCGAGGTCGACGCGTGCCTTTTCTGCCTCGGCGTGTCCGCGGTCGGGATGAAGGAGGCCGACTACGAGGCAACGACCTACGGGATCACCCTGGCCGCGGCCAAGACGTTGGCCGACGCGCGCCCCGACGCGCGCTTCCTCTACGTCTCCGGCGCGGGCACGGACAGCACGGAGCGCGGTCGCGCGATGTGGGCACGCGTGAAGGGCAAGACGGAGAACGCGCTCCTGCGGGAGCCCAAGCTGGAGGCGTACATGTTCCGCCCGGGCTTCATCCAGCCCATGGACGGCATCAAGTCGCGCACGAGGCTCTACCGCGTCATCTACGGCGCGTCGCGGCCCCTTGCGCCCCTGGTCAAGCGCCTCTTCCCGAACGCGATCGTCACGACGCGGGAACTGGGCCGGGCGATGGTCCGGGTCGCCGCCCAGGGGGCGCCCAAGCGGATCCTCGAGATCCGGGACATCGCCCAGGTCGCGCGTTCGCCCGCGTGAGTCGCCTCACGCGCGCTTGGACGCCTTCTTGCCCGGGACTTCCGTGGGCGCGGGCATCGCAACGGCCTGCGTGGGCCGCACGCGCCCGTTGTCGTTGTCGTAGAGGAGACCGAAGACGTCGAGGGAGCGGGGCATGTAGGGGTGGCCGCGCACGAGGCTCACGCTGCGCCGGACCTGTTCCTCGACGTCGTCGAAGCCGCCCAGCCAGCGCTGGAAGTCGGGCTTCATGACCTCGTGGAGGGCCACGTCCGTCTTCTCGGCGATGCTGCGCGCGATGCGGAACTCGCCTCGGCCGACGGTCGTCATGCTGCACTTCGTGTGGCCCATGATCGCCACGTGTTCGACGTGGAGGCGGTGGACGGCGATGATGAGGCTCCGCAGGGTCCCGTCGTCGACGATGTTGCCGGCGTTGCGGATGATCTTCGCGTCGCCGTGCTCGAGGCCGAGGACCTTCTCGACGTTGTACCGCGTGTCCATGCACGCGACGACGGCGAGGCCCCTCGTGGGGGGTGCGGCGAGTTCTCGGTCGGTGGGGTTCCAACCGTCGGCGACGAAGCGCCGGTTGCCCGCAAGCAGCTCCTCGAGGAGCGTCATGGGCGCGTCGGATGGCCTAGGAGTAGAAAGAGTTCCCCGCTCACCGGGCCCGCGCGGCCGATTTGTGGCGCTCCTTGTAGACGGGCTCCGGCGCGGGACCGGGGGGTTGCCAGGCGTGGCCGAGGCGCCACCAGACGATGAGGAGGCTCAGGACGACGCCGAGGGCCATGAGGAGCGCGCCTTCGCGGCGGCCGGCGGCGAGTTCGCTGGCGAAGAACGCGAGCATCCCGAGGTTGAGCAGCCAGAAGGCGACGGCTTGGCCCGCCCGGTCTTGCGCGCCGGCGGCGTACGCGGACTGCGTCGCGAGGAGGAGGTTCGTGCCGGCGCCGATGAAGGTCACGTGGAGGAACACGATGAGGAGCGCGTGCGGGGGTTCGACGCCGGGGATGAAGTACTGGAAGACGAGGAGCACGAAGAGGAGGATGTAGGCCGGGTACGCGAGGCCGCCCCAGAAGAGGGCGGGCGCGCGTCCCTTGGCGAAGGGGTTCACGGTGAACGTGCGCCATCCGATCCGCACGAGGTAGAACCCGAAGCCGACGAGGAACGCCAAGAGCGCGAGCGGGATGATCATTCCCAGCCCCGTGTAGAGGGCCATGCTCGCCACGAAGCCCCCGCCGATGCCCAGGATCATCTGGGTGAGGCCGGGCTTCGTCCAGCGGCGCGCATCGTCGGGCCGAAGCTGGAGTTCGACGAGGCCGGCGAAGGCAAGGGCGAGGTACATGTCCATCGGCGCGGCGTGGGCTCCGACGCCGTCCGCCGCGGCGGGAGCCAGGTACGTCCCGGTCTCGTAGTGGAGGCCCCAGAGGACGCCCATCGTGGCCCCCAGGGAGGCGACGATGAGGGCGCCGAAGAGCAGGAGGTGGACGTTCGTGACGACGGGTTGGTGCTTGAGTTGGGCCCAGGCGAAACCCATGGAGCTCACGATGACGAGCCACGTGGGGATGCCGAAGAGGGGCAGGAGCCACGCGTTCGCGCCGCTGCTGAAGAAGGCGCCGAAGCCGGCGATGTAGCCGGCCACGGCCCCGATGCCGACGATGACGACGTAGGAGACGAAGTTGGCGTACTGGTCGCTCACGGCCCGCTGGCCGGTGAAGACCCAGAACATGGTGGCGATGACGCTGAGCGTGATCCAACCGATGGAGCCCGCGTGGAAGTGGGCGAGGATCTGTCCGCGGTTGATCGTCTCGGGGCTGAAGACGTTCAGGATTCCCAGCGAGATGTTGGCGAGGAAGAGCACGCCTGAGCCCATGTAGAGCCATCGGACGCTGTTCCACACGCGCGCGTCAGCCACGGGTTTGATCACGGCGCACCCCGGGCGAGATTGGGGACGCGCCCATAAAGTCTGGTTTCCGAGCACGGAGCGCCGTCCAGGGGCGCAGTCAAGCCCGGACGGTTACGTGAACAGCGGTCAACGTTCTCGTGCGAGGCTCCCGGTGGCGGGCCCCCGGCGATGTTCGTACCAAAAGCGCTTCGTGGCTTGGTTGCGACGTGTACGCATGCCCAAATACGGTTCGAAGGCCAAGCGGGAGGTCCGTACCGAGATGCGTCACTACAAGCGGGGCAAGCACGGCATCCAAAGCCGCAAGCAGGCCATCGCCATCGGCCTGAGCAAGGCGCGCCGAAAGGGCGGACGCGTTCCCAGGCGCCGCCGCAGCAAGTAGGCGCTTACTTGGCGCCCACCGTCGCGATGACGACGCCCGCGACGAGCAGGGCGACGAGGTAGTAGCCCGCGTTGACCCAGAAGAGGCTCCAGGGCTTGCGGTCGAAGGCGACCGAGTTGAGGTTGAGGGGGACGACGAAGCCGAGCCACGTGAAGAAGCCGCCCGTGAGGCCGTCCATCGCGGTGAGCTTGTAGCCGGCCTTGCCGCCCGTGGCCGTGTTCTGGAAGGCGTCCTGGTAGACCATCATGTCGTGCGCGTAGACGAACATGAGGAGGAGGGCGCCGATGATCATGAGGATCATGGACATCGCCATCTGGGCCCCCTTGGGCTTCTGCGACATGTCCATGCCGGAGAGTCGGACCCAGATGCGGCCCGTGGGGAACCAGGGCGCGTACCAGATGAAGCCGATGACCATGAGCGCGACGACGGCGATCGCGAAACCGATCCAGTTGAACTTCGACAGGTCAAACGCTGCGGGATCCATGGACCAAGCCCCGCGCCGAACACTCGGGGCCGCCTATTCAACCCGCCGCTTTGGTTTGGGTCCCGTCTTGAGCGTCTTGCGCGCCTCGACGCGGTGCTTGAGCGCCCGCATGAGGTCGTCGAAGCCGCGTTGGGAATCCTGGTAGAGGCCGCGGCCCATGAGGGGCACGAGGAGGCCGGAGAAGCGTTCGTGCTGGGTGACGCGTGTGCGGTCGGCTCCCAGCGGTTCGAGTTCGAAGGAGTGTTCGCCGTCGAAGAGGCCTCGCATGCCGACGCGACCGAGCCAGCGCAGTTCCCGCGGCGGGTCGACGACGAGCAGGCGCGGGGAGAACGTCATGGGGCGGCGCGAGGGCGGTTGGATGGTGACGCGCAGCGTCCCGCCGTGGGTGGGGTCGCCCTGGATGGCGCGGATGAACGGGTTCCATACGGGGTAGGACGCGAACTGCGTGAGGACGTCCCAGACGCGCTGGGGCGGGGCCTCGATGATCATCTCGCTGTGCAGCTCGCGCACTCGCCCATCAACGACGCCGCCCATACGAACCTTGCCATCGCGCCCCGTCAGAGGGCTCATAGCCGCCGCCGTCGATGGTTCCTCGATGGACCGCGCGGCGAGCAGCGGCTATGTCCGGTGGTTCCCCTACGTCGGCCTCGCCCTCGCCGGCACGTTGGTCGCCGCGCTGGGGATCATCCGACGCGAGAACCCCCGGGAGGCGGTCGCGATCCTCACGGGGCTCGCTGCCCTCTTCTACGCGGGGAAGGAGGCGGGCCTGCCCGCGGGCATCGCGCTGGGCGTCAACCCGGTGCGCATGGGCCTCTTCGTCTTCTTCGCGGACGTCGCGTTCGCGCTCGTCGTCTACCCGCCGGTCCACTACTTCCTCGAACCCGGGCGGACGCACACGCGGGTCTACAACTGGATCTTCGGGCCCTTGCACGCGCAGGCGGATCGCCATCGGCGCTTCGTGCAACGGTACGGTCGCGTGGGCCTCTTCCTCCTCATGCTCGTGCCGTTCGCCTTCAACGGTCCCCTCCTGGGGGCGATCCTGGGCCGCATCGTCGGGATGCGTGCGCGGCAGATCATGCCCACGCTGGTGCTGGCGATCGCCGTGACGACGGTGTTCTGGACCACGGTGTACGGCCTGGGCCTCGACTACCTGTCGCAGTTGCACCCGGACCTGCCGCTCGTCGTCACGGGCACGGTGCTCGCCGTGCTGACGGCGTTCGCGATCGTTTCGTACTGGCGGTACCAACTGCGGCGGTTGAAGGCCGAACGCGACGAGGCCGACGTCAAGGCTTGAAGCGGTAGTCGTGGACGGCGCGCGGTTGCGCGTCCAACTGGCTCTTGAGACGGTTCACGCGCTTGGCGTGCTTGACGCGCCGGCGGGCTCCGCGCCAGATGGAAGAGGCGATCCACCAGACGAAGAGGGCGCCCAGGCCGATGGCGGCGGCCACCGAGGCGGGCGCGAAGGGCCAATCGGGGGCGACCGTCGTGAGGTCGAGGCCGGCGAACTGGAACGCCTGGTAGACGATCGTGGGCTCGATCCACAGGCCTACGAGGACCGCGATTCCCCCCCAGAAGAGGACGAGGCGCGCGAGGAATCCCAGGAAGGAGCCCTCGGCCTCGAGGGGGCTGCGGTGGGCCTTGCGCGCGGCCTTGAAGGAGAGGACGACGCCGAGCCCGACGCCGCTGACGGCCACGAGGGCCCAATTCGCCTGCACGAACACCCACGCGGGCGTCGCGTACGTGTTCGTGGCGGTCGCGACCTGGGGGTCGCGGGCGACGTACATGAAGCCCGCGTTGAAGATCGCGTTGCCGATGAGGCTGAGCAGGATGAAGCGCTTGACGGGCATCCGCGCGAGGCCCGCGGGCAGGCTCACGAGGAGACGGGCGAGGGGAACGAGGCGCAGGAACAAGGCCAGCGACTGCCCGGCGGGGCGTTGGAAGAGCCGCTCGAGCTTGTCGCGCGTGCGCGGACTCATGAGGAAGAGCTTCGGGTGCCGTTCGAAGAACCCACGCCCGGCGCCGCGGGCGATGCCGTAGACGAGCAGGTTCCCCAGCGTGGCGGCCGCGGAGGCGACGACGATGACGAGGCCCAGCATGACGGGCGTCTGGCCCCAGCGGTTGGCGGCGATGACGAGAAGAACCTCGCCCGGAAAGAGCGGCAGGAGCATCGCTGAGTCGAGCGTCAAGAGGACGAAGACGGCCAGGAGGCCGTACGAGTCCAGGAAACCCTGGATGAGGCCGACAAAGTCGGTGACCATCGCCGCTCGCTATCCTGTGAGCCCGCAGCCCCGACTTCATCCTATCGGTTCTGGGACCTTAGGCGATCACTCGCCACACTTCTCACCATAAACCCTTTCCTCACGTCCGGGGGTGCGAGCCGCGATGTACCGCCCTCGCCGCCTCTGGCTCATCGTCCCGGGGCTCATCCTCGTCAGCGGCTTCGCCAACCTGGTGCCGACGGCCGCGGCGGCCAACGACGCCGGAACGGGAACGGACGCCGGCAACACGTTCGACACGGCGACCGGCGTCAACCCGCTGGGCATGTACACGGGGAGCCTGGATGGCGGCGCCGACCGCAGTGACTACTACAGGTTCACGGTCGCCCTGGGCCAACCCATCAACATCGAGCTTCGCGACGTCTTTGAGACCGGAGGCCTGCCCGCCGGCGACAACTTCGAACGCCTCTCCATCCAACTCTTGAGCCCCCAGAACGTCATCCTGGACACGCCGAACTCCAACCAGGGCGACTCACGCGTCATGGTGCCCGCCGCGCCCTTGCCGGGCGACTACCGCCTCCTCGTCACGCAGAGCCTTGGGGGCTTCGCGGGCACGTACGACTTCTGCTTCATCGTCCCGCCGCCGGCCGCGCACCCGTGCCCCGACATCGGCATGCGCAGCCAGGACATCCTCTTCGAATCCCTGCCGCGCACCTTGACGCGCGTCCTCCTCGTGCCGCCGACGCACGGCGACCTCGGCAACCCCTTGGGCCCCTCCGTCCTCGACTACCAGAACGCCGTCCTCAACGGCATCTTCGAGTGGCGACGCGCACTCGACGCCTTCGCGACGAAGTACCCGCAGTACAACTACCTCAAGCAGATCCGCATCGAGGTCGCCGTCTACAACGGCACGGGCGCCCTCACGGACTTCGACGTCGTGATCGTCTTCGTCGAATCCGGCGGCAGCCAATTCCGCGGCTTCGCCACGGACCTCTCCCTCACGCGGTTCATCACGCTCACGCTCTTCTCGCAATCGCCACGCGCGGGGCAGGTGCTTCCCGACTATCCGGAGTACAACGACCTGGAAGCGGTGACGAAGCACGAGTTCGGCCACACGTTCGGACTCGGCCACACGCGCACGTGGACGACGCAGTACGGACCCGACGTCATGAACAGCCCCGCCCCCTACGTCTTCGGCGACAACAACCCCGCGGGCGACGGCGGCGAACGCACGCCGAAGAAGTGCCTCTCGTCGCTGAACCTCTACGGCATGGCCGTCCTCTACGAATGGTTGGCCGGCGGCCCCCACGTGGGCGACGGCAGCGTCTCGTTGCCGGGCACGATCCCCTACGAGTGGTTCTGCTAGGCAACGCGGTTAAGGCGGTCGACGATCGGGACGCGTTGATCGCGAAGGCCCGCGTCGTGCGATCGTGGCAGGAGACGCCGACGACGCACGCCGTCCGCTTCACGCGGCCGGCGGGCTTCGACTTCCGGCCCGTCCAGTTCGTCGGGCTCGAACTCGAGACGGACGAGGGCGGCATCGAGTATTCGATGTCGCTCGCCTCGTCGCCGACGCGGGACTACCTCGAGTTCGGCGCGCGCATCGCCTCCGGCACGCCCTGGAAGCGTGCCTTCGCCGCCTTGCGCGAGGGCGACGAGGCGGAGATCGACGGACCCTACGGCCACTTCGTCCTGGACGAGTCTCGCCCGGCCGTCTTCGTCGCGGGCGGCATCGGCATCACGCCCCTCAAGGGCATGATCGCGTACGCGACGGACCGTCGGCTTCCCATCGACCTGACCCTTCTCTACAGCAACCGCGGCCCCGACGAGGTCGCCTTCGGGTCCGAGTTGGACGACCTCCAGCGGGCCAATCCGCGACTACGGGTCGTCCACACGATGACGCGCCTGGGCCCCGGCTCCCCGTGGACGGGACGCGTCGGGCGCATCGGCGAAGCGTTGTTGCGGGAATTCCACCAGCCCGAGGCCCTCTACTACGTCTGCGGCCAGCCCGGGATGGTCGCGGACGGGGCCCAGACGCTCCTGCGGCTGGGCGTCGACCGGGCCCGGATTCGCTATGAACAGTTCTGGGGCTACGAGTGACGTGGGCCTTTGCAGCGCCTCGACCACAAGTCTTTTTAAGCCATCCTGGACAGGGTGGGGTTCGATGCGGCTCCTCCTGGCCTTCATCCTCCTCCCCCTATTGGGGGCGCCTTTGGCCGCGGCGTCGTACGCCCCCGCCGTGTACTACCTCAAGGACGACGGCCTGGGCGCCGCCGTCCCCGGCCTCCTCAACTCGAGTATGCCGCGGGCGGCCCAACCCTCCCAACGTGTCGTGCCCCTCGCGGCGCCCAACGTGCCGGCCGCCGCCTTCCAGACGGAGGCCGGCCTCGTGCACCTTCCGAAGATCTATGGACCCGTCTACGTCGGCCTCTATCTCGGGCCCGCGGCCGTCGTCGATGGCAACCTCACCATCACCCTCCTCGCCAAGAACGGCACGAAGACGATCCCGATCGCGAACGCGACGATGTCGCTCGACGCCAACCTGAGCAAGGCGCCCGACCCCACCGGGATGGTGCCGCCCGATCCGACGGACCCCGAGGGCGCCGCCGCGTACGAACTCGGCAAGCTCCTTCCGATGCTCACGCCGCCGCCGCGCCTCCTCTACTTGGGCAGCGTCGAGGCGGTCCTCAACGCGAGCGATCCGATCCTGGTCAGCTTCGTCATCACGCCCAAGGCGGGCGCCGACGTCGCGCAGGGCGCCGCGGCGACGATCCAATACAACGCGACCCTCGCCCCGAGCTTCCTCTACGTCCCCTGGTACAAGCCCGACCCGCCGCGTTCCGTGCCCGTGCGCGTCATCGAACCCACCCGCGAGTACCAGACCCTCGACCCGACCGACGGCGCGGGCGACGAGACCGGTCAGGCCAAGTCGCGCCGCCATGGCCTTCCCGGACCCGACGCGGCGTTGCTCCTCCTGTCGATGGCACTCACGCTCGCTTTCGTCGCTCGCCGACGCCGGGCGTAGACCCTCGCGACGCGCTCCGTTGCTCTCGCGGGCAATCCATTTACGGGCCCGGGTCGAATCCTGCGTGGGTTGGGGCATGCGTTGGGTCCCCTTGGTCCGACCATTCGTCCGTAGACCCACGAGCCCGCCGGTCCCTTTGGCTCCCCCGGCGGACGACGTGGGCCCACCGCCGGCGGCCCACAGGGTCCTCTGGGTCCCGCCGGCGCGCCCCGCCCTCCAGAGGGCGGCCTCGTTCTTGCCCAGGACGGAGGCCGCCCTGTGACGCTCCTTCGGTTGCCCGCGTCGCGGTGGCCGCGCGAAGAGGCGCGACGGCGCCGCTGCGAGGCCGTGCGCATGCGTTGGTCGACGGATTCCGTGTGGCCGGGCGACATCGCGTAGCCAAGGTTCAAGAACGCCGTTTGGCGTGGCCCCCGCGTGGCCCTTGCGACGAGCGCGGAGATCCATCGCGCGGCGCAGGCGTTGCGGCGCGGCGAACTCGTCGTCTTCCCCACTGAGACCGTGTACGGCGTGGGCGCGCACGCGCTCGACCCGGTCGCCGTCGCGCGCATCTTCGCGGCCAAGGGACGCCCGTCGGACAACCCGCTCATCGTGCACGCGGCCGACCGGACGAAGGCGCGGTCGCTCGTCTCCTCGTGGCCCGCCATGGCCGAGCGCCTGGCCGGGCACTTCTGGCCGGGGCCGCTCACGCTCGTCCTGCCGCGCGCGCCGAACGTGCCCAACGTCGTGACGGCGGGCCTCGACACGGTCGCGGTCCGCGTGCCGAGCCATCCGATCGCGCGCAAGCTGTTGGAGGATGCGGGCGTGCCCGTCGCGGCTCCCAGCGCCAACCGCTCCGGGGCGCCCAGTCCGACCCGCGTGGAGGACGCGCGCACGGACCTGGGCGAGGCCGTCTCCGTCTACCTGGACGGCGGCGCGGCGACGATCGGCCTCGAATCCACCGTCATCGACCTGCATGAGAACCGGCCCGCCCTGTTGCGGCCCGGCGCGATCACGCGGAAGGCGCTCGAAGACGTGGTCGGCCCCGTCACCATGCCGCGCAAGGGCGAACCGGCCCGGTCGCCGGGGCTGCTTCACCGCCATTATGCGCCGCGGGCGAAGCTTCGCCTCGTGGCGCCCGCCGCCGTCGCCCGCACGGCCGCCGACCTGCGCGCGAAGGGGCTGCGCGTGGCCGTCGTCGCGGGACGCGAGGACGCCCCGCGCGGCGCCGACACGCGCGTGCCCGGCTCGCGCGCCGACGCCGAGGCCTGGGCGCGCGCCCTCTACTCGCTCCTGCGGGACTTGGACCGCGAGGGCTACGACGCCGTCGTCGTCGAGGAGATCCCCGCCGAGGGCCTGGGCGAGGCAGTGCTCGACCGCTTGCGACGCGCGCAGGAACCGTAGGAGGGCCCGCGGGCCCTCTCGACCCGGGGACCCGCCGACAACCCGGGGCCTCCCCGAGGATTTCGCGCCGCGCGGTTGGCAAGGCCTTTTCGATGGTTGGTGGTTGCCCGACGGCAAGGGTGCACCGTGGGCGTGTGGAAGGAGTTCAAGCAGTTCGCGCTGAAAGGCAGTGTCATCGACCTGGCCGTCGGTATCATCATCGGCGCCGCGTTCGGGACCGTCGTCAAGTCCGTCGTGGACGACGTCATCATGCCGCCCGTCGGCTTGGCGCTGGGGGGCGCCGACTTCTCCGATCGCTTCGTCGTCCTTCGCGAGGGCAACACGACGATGGCGCACAACACGGCCGCCCAGGCCAAGGCCGCGGGTTATGTCACGATCAATTACGGGCAGTTCGTGAACAACGTCATCACGTTCCTCATCATCGCCTGGGCCGTCTTCCTGTTGATCCAAGGCGTCAACCGGGCGCGGCGCGCCCGCAAGGGCGAGCAGCCGGTCGAGGTGAAGGAGCGCAGTTGCCCGTTCTGCTTCAAGGACATCGCCGTACAAGCCCAGCGTTGCCCGTACTGCACGTCTGAGATCAAGGCGGCGTGAGTCCCCCAACCTCGGCCGCTTGTGCGGTCCGCGTTGCCGGCTCAGCGGCGGCGGGCGACGAGGAGGCCGTCGCCGAGCGGCAGGATGGTGGCCTCCCACGCGTCGTCCGTCGTCGCCTCTTGGACGAAGGCGCGGACCTCGGCCGCGCCGGGCGAAGCGTCGTCTTCTCGGAGGGCGCTGCCGTGCCAGAAGACGTTGTCGGCGGCCAGGAGGCCGCCCTTGCGCAGGAGGCGACGGGCCTCGCGCAGGTAGAAGGGCATCGCCTCCTTGTCCGCGTCGACGAAGACGAGGTCGTACGAGGCGCGTTCGAGCTTGGGCAGGAGGTCGTGCGCGTTCGCGATGTGGAACCGGACGCGGGCGGGGGGCTTGGCGCGGCGAAGCCAGGCTTCGGCGCGGGCGGAGCGTTGCGGGTCGAGGTCGATGGTCTCGACGAGGCCGCCGCGTCGCATGCCGCGCGCGAGCCAGAGGGTCGAGTAGCCCAGGCACGTGCCGATCTCGAGGACGCGCTTGGCGTCGGTGATCCTGCACAGGAGCTGCAGGGTCCGCCCGGCTTCGGGGGTGATGCTCGGGAGGTTGTTCCGTGCGACCTCGTCCCGCAGGTCGCGCAGGAGCGCGTCCTCGCGGGCGGCGGTGCGGCGCAGGAAGGCGACAAGTTCGTCGGCGTAGAGGCCGGGCACGCGCCGGCCATCGGGGAGGGGGCGTTAGAGGTTACCGTGCGTCGCGGATGTGGAGCAGTTGGACTTCGACGAAGACGTAGGCGCCTTCCCCGTTGACGACCCAGTTGCTCGTCCACGTGCCGCTCGAGAGCGGGCGCTCCACCCAGACGAGTTCGGCGTCGCCGCAGGGGCCTCCGCCGCCGCGGTTCTCGTTCGTGCCGGCGGGACTCGTGAAGGCGTGGAAGCACGTGCCGGAGCCGCCGCCCATGAAGACGCCGAGGAGGAGACCTTGGCCGTCGCTTCCGACCGAGAACTGTTCGGAGCCCTCGTTGGCCTGGGGCTGGGAGGCGTCGTAGAAGTGGCCCTGGACGAGGACGTCGGAGGCCTCGTAGACCTTGAGGGGTCCCGTGTGGTTGGAGCCCCACGCGGTGAGGCGGAGTTCGTGGCGGGGCGTGTCCTCGCCTTGGTAGGCGAGTTCCGTGGCCATCCACCCGACGTGGGCGCTCCACTCGATGACGTGTTGCAGGGTCTCGCCGGCGCGGTACTCGATGCGCCACCCGGGCACGCGTAGGGAGCCGATGGTGAGGTTGGCGCGGTGGGCGGTCGCCGCCCAGGGGCCGCGCACTTCGACGGGCCACGTGGCGCCCTCCGTGAGCGGGAACTGGAGGAAGGGGACCGGGTGGCCGTGGCGGGTGACGGCGAGGTCCGCCTTGCGGATGGGTCCGAGGGAGGGGACATGGGTGAAGAACGTCGCGTTGGCGGGTGCCGTCGTGGTGAGGGTCCACGTGGAGCCTTGGTCTTCGGCGACGACGAGGGTCATGTCCGTGTCGGGCACGCCGTCGAGGTGGGAGGTGTAGTGGTAGGTCCACCAGTCGCCGACGTGCCAGGGCCGGGGCACGTCTTCGGGGACCGGGAGGACGTCAGGGTCGGGGCCAAGCGTGGTGTGGATGCTTGCGTCGGGCGCGACGTCGAGGCCGGTCTGGGCGCACCCGCTCAGGAGGAGCGTGAGGGCGGCCAGCGCGAGCGTGGGACGTGCCACGGGCGCGACGAAGAGGAGGTGGTACTAATGGATTGGCGAAATCGAATCGTTCATGTTTCGAACACATCGAGGAACGGGCCCGTCTTGGCTAGACGGGGAAGCCCATCGCGAGGAGTTGCTCGCGGCCTTCCGGCGTGAGCTTGGTGGGGTCCCAGGGGGGTTCGAAGACGATGTTGACGTTGGCTTCCTTGACGCCGGGCAGGCTCTGGATCTTGGATTGGACCTGTTCCTGCATCCAACCCGAGACGGGGCACCCGACGGCCGTGAGCGTCATGTTGCACGTGACGCGGCCGTCCGGCGCGACGTCGAGGAGGTAGATGAGGCCGAGGTCGACGATGTTGACGGGGATCTCGGGGTCGTAGCACTCGCGCAGGACGGTGAGGATGTGGTCCTTGGAGGGCGGGGTTGCCGCGGTGGGTTGGGGCGCGGCGGCAGCTGTCGTCGTCACTGTGAAACCATGAACCCGCTTCGTATAAAAACGTGCGGCGGTGCGGTGGGTTCCGTCAGGTCACGTATTCCGTGATGCGTCGTTGGCCGCGCAGGTCGCCCAGGAGTTTCGAAGCGCGCGCCCATCCTTTTCGTCGCGTGCGGGACTCGGTGTAGGCGATCGCGTCGCTCGTCGTCTCGAACGAGATGGGTTGGGATTGTAGTGCTAACTTGACGGCCTCGCGGATGACCCAGACGCCGAGCGGCGCCCAATAGTCGGGTGTGATCTCGCGGTAGACGAAGGCGGCGGCCTGGCGGCGGCGCGTGGTCAGGTGTTCGAGGACGCTCAGGCGCGCGGCGTAGTAGGCGCCCGTGATGTGGGAGGCGTAGCCCTTGCGCCCGCGCCAGTCTTCCCAGTCCTCGATGAAGGGGCTCGTTTCGAGGGCCCACATGGCGCCCTTCATCCAGACCTCGATCATGTCGAAGCTCCAACCGGTGGGCAGGAGGAGGACGTGGAACTCGTTGCCATGCAGGCGCGTCGCGTAGACCTCGACGCGGTCGAGGCTGGGTTGTTCGAGGACGCGTGGCACGAGTTGGCGGCCGAGGATGTCGTCGGTGGCCGTGATGCTCCAACGCGTGGGCACGAGTCGCCGCTCGGTGGGGACGCCGAGGAGGCCGAGGCTCAGCATGGGTTCGATCTTGTAGGGCGTGAGGCCGCCCTGGTAGAGTTCGGTGACGCTCGTCGCGGCCTTGGCGTGGGTGTCTTCGAAGAGGCGGTCGACGAGGCGAGGCACGGGCGCGTTCTCGACGAGGCGGGCGCGGTCGGCCTCCACGCTGGGGCCCATGGCGGTGGCGGTGTCGTCGACGCGGGCGACGAGTTCGAGGTTGGGGCGTTTGACGAGGTGGACCTCGGCGTCGACGGGCCGGGCGGCGAGGGCGAGTTCTTGCGTGACGCCGAGGATGGGTGGGGGGCGGCGGGCGTCGTGGACGCGCACGCGGGCGCGCGTGCGCAGGAGGCTCGAGCGCATGCCCAGGACCTCCTCGATGGAGCCGTGGGTCCAGGCGGCGGGGTCGTCGAGGCTGGCGGCCTTTGGGTGTTCGAGGTGGAGGGGGGGCAGGAGGGGGCCGGCGCTCACGTTGGGGTAGCCGTAGCGGCCCACGAAGACGCTCGGGGGCGACGTGCCTTGGATGTCCTGGCTCGTGATGCGCAACTGGGGCAGGCGGCGGTCGATCTTGGCCAGGAGGATGCAGGGTTCGCCGCAGAGGTTGCGTCCGCCCTTGCAGGCGATGCACATCTCGGGCGTCGGCGTGACCATTGGGAATGGGTACGATGGGGGCCGGCGCTATTAAGGGCGCGCCGGGGCGGGTGCAAGGCGGCCGGTCGCCGAGAGGTTTGCAACAAAGGTCAAGTACCCCCTCGCGAGTGATTCGGTTCATGCGGCCCGTCCCCGTGGTGGGTGTGGTGGGCTTCCTTTTCCTTTTGTCCGGTTGCGTAGGCGCCGGCGAAGAAGGGACGCCCCAAGGTGTGGACGTCTCGAACACGGGGGACCTCAAGTTGGAGGTCATCGCCGCCCCCGCGGCTCCCGAGGTGCGCACGACCCTGGCCGCCCCGCAGTGGCAGATGGGCGAGTGGTGGACCTACCGCCTCGTCGACGGCTTTACCGGCACGACCTACGAGTTCACGCGCATCGTGACGGGCACCGAGGGAGGCAACTTCCTCGTCGGCATGCCACGGGACCAGTTCCAGAACGCGATCATGGTGCTCCACATCCCCGGCTTCGGGGAGGTGAACCGCGCGGACCTCTCGTTCGAGATCCACGACTTTAAGTTCCAGCCCCTCAAGTTCCCGCTGACGGCCGGCGACGAGTGGGACAGCGCCTTCGAAGGACCCCAGATCCACGTGAAGGTCCTCTCCGTGACGGAGAAGACGGCCGAGGTCCAGGTCACGGGCTCCCAGAACATGAACCTCACGTACGACGCCGAATTGGGCGAGATCTCCAAGTTGGCGATCGACCGCTACGCCACGTACGAGGTCGTCGGCCACGGCATCGGGTACGAGGGCATGGTCACCGTGCCCCACATGCACGACATCGTCTTCCAGCACTTCCGCCTGGGCGGTGTCCTCGGCACGGGTGGAACGCCGCTCCCGGTCGCCAACCTGCCCCTGCAGCCCTCCAACACGGACACGGTCGAGGTGGGCGCCACGTACGACCGCGTCTCGTTCACGATCATCCTCGGCAGCGTCCTGCCCAACGCGGATTCGCCCGAGGGCTACTATTCGCTCAAGGCGACCGCGCCCGATGGAAAGGTCTTCGAGAACTCCGCCACGCCGGCCGACGGCACGGGGCTCAAGATCTGGTTCTACCAGCAGGACATGCCCGGCGGCACGTGGAAGTTCGAGCACGTCGCGGGCGGGCCCGGCATCACGCTGGCCGAGGGCATCGCCTACCACATGTACGACGTGGACATGCCCTCCGGGCGCGTCATGCCGTCGATGGGCAAGCACCACCACGGCGGCTAGGCGCAGCTCTTAAGGCGCGGCCCACTTGGGCGCCTTGTGCGACTCTTGGCCCAGTTGGCCGGCGACGTCCCCGCCATGGCGGCGGCGGAGTTCCGGGCGGTCTTCCAGGCCCACGGGACGCCGTTCCTGGCCTTGCGCGAGACGCCTCGGTTCCTGGACGGGCACGCGGAGGTCTTCATCGACGAGGTGTCGCCGCTCTTGCAGCGCTTGGGCCTCACGCACGTGGCCGCGATGCACCTCTTCGACGGCGTGCCCGGTTCGTGGACCGAGGGCGCGCGCGATTGCTGTTTTCCGACGGGGATCCCGTTCGCGGTGCGGTCCGTGCGGATCGACGTGGATGCGCCGTGGCCGGGGCCGGAGATGGAGCGGGAAGTGGGCGCCGTGCTCGCCCCGGGGCGCAAGGTCGACCTGAAGCATCCCAAGATCTTGGCGCGGGCGTTCCTGCTTTCGGACCGGGTCTACGTCGGCCAACAATTGTGGGAGTCGGATCCGAAAGCGTTGCAGGAGCGTCACGTCGATAATCGGCCCTTCTCGAGTCCCGTGAGCCTGGAGCCGCGCCTGGCGCGCGCCCTCGTGAACCTGGCCGTCGTCCGGCCGGGGCAGAGCGTGTTGGACCCGTTCTGTGGGACCGGCGGCGTCCTCATCGAGGCGGCCCACATGGGCCTCGACGCGTGGGGAAGCGACCTGGACCCCGCGATGGTCGCGGGCGCGCGGGAGAACCTGTCGCACTTCGGGTTGCAGGGCGACGTCGTCGTGGCCGACGTGGCGGACGCGACGGCCGAACTCGGCGTCGAGGAGGTGGACGCCATCGTGAGTGACCTGCCGTACGGGCGCAGTTCGAGTTCGGGCAAGGAATCGCTTCGTCCGCTCTACCGAAGGGCGTTCGAGACGGCGGCGCGCGTCCTGAGGCCCGGGGGGTACGCGGTGATGGGGTTGCCGGACGGGGAGAGCGCGCGTGACGTGCCCTCGGGCGTCGAGGTGACGGATGTCTTCCTGGTGCGCTCGCACAAGAGCCTCACGCGGCACTTCGTGCGGTTGCGAAAACGTAGTGCCTAAATTGGCGAAATTAGGCACTACGCCAAACGGCCACAGGTTTTAACCGACCCGAGTTTCGCACCGCGTGGCGCAGGCCCTTCACCACCCGCAGATGACCGTCCACTTCCTGGGCACGGGTGGCAGTTGGCCGAGCGCGCAACGCAACGTCGCCGCCACGGCGATCAAGCGAGGCAGCGAGGTGCTCCTCTTCGATTGCGGCGAGGGCACGCAGCGCCAGTTCCAGAAGGGCGGGTTGAGCTACCAGGCGATCTCGAAGATCTTCATCTCGCACCTGCACGGCGACCACGTCTATGGCTTGCCCGGGATCGTGAAGACGATGCAGCTCAACGAGCGTACGGATCCCTTGGACGTCTACGGCCCGCGCGGCATCCTCGACCTCATGGGCGTGTACGACCGGATCGCGAACGTGCGCGACCAGTTCCCGATCCGCGTCCACGAACTGCGCGACGGCAGCCACGTCAAGTTCGAAGGGTACGAGGTGCGGGCGGCGAAGATGAACCACGGCCTGCACAACCTCGCGTACGGCCTCGTCGAGGAGGAGCGGCCGGGGCGGTTCGACAAGCCCACGGCTTTAAGGCTGGGCGTGCCCGAGGGTCCCCTCTTTCGCAAGCTCCAAATGGGGGAGGAGGTCAAGTCGAAGGATGGGCGGAGTGTGCGACCTACGGAGGTACTGGGTCCGCCCCGACGGGGGCGAAAAGTCGTCGTCACGGGCGACACGGGCCCATGCGAGGCATTGGTCAGTTTTGCCCACGGCTCGACCCTACTTATATGCGAAGCCACGTATTGTGCAGAGATGGCCGACCGTGCCGCCGAGTACGGTCACATGACGGCGGCTTGGGCGGCCGAGGCGGCCAAGCGCGCCGCCGTCGAACGACTCGTGCTCACCCACATCAGTCCGCGCTACGTCGACTCGGGCCAACACTTGGCCGAGGCGCGGCCGATCTTTGCCCAAGTGACGGTCGCGGAGGATTTTGACGCGATCGAGGTCCCCCTGAGTGACTGACGAGGAGAAACCTGGCGAGAAGAAGGAGCCGGAACCGGCCCCGCCCAGCCAGCGCCCCGTCGCGACGCCCTTGTTCGAGCGACCGGTGCCGCACGTTGCGGAACCCGGTGCCAACTTGCCTCGGCCGCCGCAGCCGGTGTCGGCGCCGCCCGCCCAGGACGGGCCGCCGGTGCCGTCGAAGACGCCGCAACAACTCTTCGAGGAGGCGCGGTCGAAGGCGAACGTCTTCCTCCAACAGCAGCAGGCGGTGCCGGGCAAGCCTCAGGTGGACAAGTATTTCGGTTCGAAGCTGCCGCCCGTCTGCCGGCAACTGGGTTGCTACGTGACGGACGATGGCAAGTTCTTCTACTGCATCAACCCGCACTGCCACAAGGACAAGAAGCGGGAGACGAAGTACAACCGCCGCAAGAAGTCGGTCGTCTACTTCTTCTGCCCTAAGTGCAAGTCGCGGGAGATCCAGTTGCACCTGAAGATCAACAATTACGAGTGCCTCGACTGCGCGTACACGTGGAAGCACTGAGGGGAGGAGAGTCCCGGCCAAGAGGCGGCCGGGAGGCTCGTCGCCTTAGAACGTGACGGTCCGGGCCCTCTTGAGCGCCTCGGCGTCCGTGATGGTCTGGCCGTGGCTCGTCTTGACGTGGGTCTTGGTCAGTTGCACGGTCTCGTCCTTGTTGTGGTCGCGCAGCATGAAGCCGCAGTCGCAGTCGACCTGCCAGCCCGCCGTGGCGCGGGTCGTCGTGGTGGTCGTCGTGGTCGTGGTGGCGCCCGTCATGCCGCCGGTCGTGCTCGTTGTTCCGTCCGTCTTCTTCTTACCGAAGAGTCCCATGAGAGATGCCTCGGGGACGTAACCTGGGGCGGCCCGGATAACCGTTTGCCCCTAGTCGGTGCGTTCCTTTAAGAAGGAGCGAACGCGGCGGAGGCTTTCCTTTCCCGAGCCTCGGTCACGGCTCTCGATGATGAAACTCCCCTGGTAGCCGGCGCGCAGGAGGCCGCCGAGGGTCTCCTTCCAGGGCAGGTTGCCCTCGTCGAGCGTGAGGTGCGCGTCGAAGTCGCCCTTGTTGTCGTGCACGTGCACATTGCCGATGCGTCGGGCCGCCTTGACGAACTCGGGGATGCGCTTGGCGACGTGCGCGTGGCCGAGGTCGAAGCAGAGCTGGAGCTCGGTGCGGTCTGTGAGGTCGAGGAGTTTCTCGACCGAGTCGGTCTCGAAGGCCCAGCCGGTGGGCATGTTCTCGAGGCAGAGTTCGAGGCCCAGTTCGCGCCCCGATCGGTCGAGTCGGCGGACGGCCTTTCGCGCCGCTTCGTGGAGCTTGGGGTAGTGGCCGCGCGAGAGGGGCGTGTGGTTGCCCGGGTGGACGGTGACGCGCGTGGCGCCGATGGCGCGCGCGCCCTTGAGGGCGCGTTCGACGGTGCGGACGCTTAGGTCCCAAAAGGTTGGCACCAGGCTTCCGAGGTTGGCGTCGCTCAATGGGGCGTGGACTTGGAGCTTCAAGCCGTAACTGGGTGCGTGTTCCTGGAAGGCCTTGCGGTGGGTCCAGGGGTCGTGGCCGCCCTCGGCGACGACCTCCCACACGGTGAACCCGTCGCGCGCGACGTGAGCCATCGTCTCCTCGATGCCGTCGTGGCAGAAGGCCGGGCTCGAGTGGCCGATGGGGTTCATTCCTCGTCGTCCTTCTCCTTGTCGTCGTCCTCGGCCTCTTCGGCCTCCTCGTCCAGTTCGTCGTCGAGTTCGTCCTCGTCGTCGGACTTGAGCTCGAGCCGCAGTTCCTCTTGCGGCGTGCGGCTGGCCTTGCGCAGGCGGCGCTTGGCGAGTTCCTTCTCGGCGCGCTCCTCGCTGATCGGGTGGCCGCGCAGCGTCATGGGCGCGATCTCCTTGAAGAGCGCCTCGAGGCCGTCGCCCTCGACCTCGACGTCGATGTCGCCGAGGGGGGAGGAGAGTTCTTCGCTGAAGCTCAGGCGGCCCTTGTAGGCGGCCTGCTTGTTGAGGCGGAAGCGGGCGCGCGTGCCGTCCTCGTCGAGGCTGCGCAGGAGGCTGCGGCGGCTCGCGTCGAGGATGCGTTGCCTCCAGATGACGTTGCGCAGGTCCTGCAGGGAGTCCGTGGTCGCGTCGATGGACTTCGGGCCCTTCTCGTACGTCGCGTTGGGGAAGATGTGGCGCACGGCCTCTTCGACCTTGGCGGGGTCCTCGCTGGCGCGGATGGGCGCGTGGACCCGGACGCGGAGCACGAACGCGGCCCAAGCCCGCGTCGGCTAAAAGGGTTCGGTGCGGCTAGAAGCCGTATTGCTTCTTGATGAGGGCCTGCACGTGGGGCGCGAGCCACTTGTAGCGTTCGAAGTAGAGTTTGAGGCCGCTGACGGCGCCCGGGTCGAAGCGGTCGGCCGAGAGGGCCGTGGCCAACTCGTCGACCTTGGCGAGGATCTCCGGCTTCTCCTCGTCGAGCACCCACTCGGTCTTCTCGACCATGGCGCGCAGCTCGTGCACGCTGTCGGCGACCTTCTCGTCGCCCTTCTCGATGACCTTGAAGGGGCTGTCGGTCTTCTTGGCCGCCTCGAAGTTGCCGGCGTTCTGGAGGTACTTCTCGCCCTCGCCCGTGATCGTGATGAAGCGCAGGCGCGTGCCCTCGGGGCCCGGCATGCGAAGGCTGGAGATGTAGCCGGCGCGCTCCAGGAAGACGAAGTGGGCGTCGATGCGGTCGTGGTCGACCTTGAGGAGCTTGACGAGCTCCTCCTCCTTGACGAGGCCCGCCTCGGGCGCCTCGCCTTTGCGCGAGTGGAGCGTCTCGAGGATGGCCTTGCGCAGTTGGAGGCCTTGGAGCACGGCCGGGGGCCAGACGGGCCCTCGTTTATGTGGGTTACGACGGCCGAAAGGCTTTGAAGCGGTACCCGGCTGGGCCGGAAGGATGGCCCGGCCGAGCTTCGACGAGACGTTCATGGAGATCTGCCGCACGATGGCGCGGCGCACGACGTGCCCGCGGCGCGCGGTCGGGGCCGTCATCGCGAAGGAGAACCACATCCTCACGACGGGCTACAACGGGGCGCCCAAGGGCTTCCCTCATCCCGTCGACGTCGGTTGCATCCGCGAGGAGTTGGGCATCCCGAGCGGCGAGTACTCGGACGTGTGCCCGTGCCTGCACGCGGAACAGAACGCCATCGTCCAGGCGGCCCTCTTCGGCGTGAGCGTCAAGGACGGCACGCTCTACTGCACGACGCAACCCTGCATGTCCTGCGCGCGCATGGTCATCAACGCGGGCATCCGCAAGATCGTCTTCGAACAGGCCTACGCGGACCCGTTGTCCATCGGCCTCCTCACGACGGCCGGCGTCGAGCTGTACCAGTGGGACGCGACGGCGAGGAAGGCCTCGCGCCTGCAGAAGGCCAACACGTTCGAGCAAGCGCAGGACCTCTTCAAGAAGAACTACCTCCTGAAGCTCACCAAGCCACGACCACGGGCGAAGCCGGAACTCGCGAAATCGAAATAGTTTCGAGAGGGCTTCAAAGCCGGATGGGGCGCGCCGCCCCATCAACGCGTCGGAGAAAGTAAGAGGCCCATTCGCCGGCGCTAACGTTTTCATCCGACTTGTGGTCGGGATGGTAACATCGGCCGCCGGCTCGGGCCGGCGTTAGGCTAGACTCGGGCGCTCGGGACTCGGCCTCATCGTCTTCCGCGCCGAATGGACCCATTATTCAATTCGTTGCTCGAACGAGAAATGCTTTGGTTGATCGAAGGCTCGCTGGCCTCCGCATCGATTAATCTTGGGAGGAACACGGGAACTCGGTTTCCGTCTCGCGGCGAACGCCCGCGACCAATCATGACGTCCGCAGAGTGAAGCATGGAGAATCCTATGGTTACCAACGAACCACGTCTAGCGAACCTGGTCGCGCGACTTCGAGATCTTGGCTTGCCTGAACTTGAGGCGCTCACCTACGTGCGATTGCTGACCCGCGGCCCACTCCGGGCCGCCGAAATCGCCACCGGGCTCCGGTTTTCTCGTGCGATGGGATACCAGCAGTTGCATCATTTGTGCAATCGAGGCTTCGCCTTCCAGAGTCTTTCGCGGCCGACCCGCTTCGAAGCAGTGCCGCTGGGCGTGGTCCTTCGGCAGTTTGCCGATCAGGCTTCGGCTGCCCTAGAACGCATCGAAGACACGCGAAAATCCTGGGAGCCGATTGTCAAATCCCTTTCGGCGTCATCTGACTCGTGCGCGAGCATCAGCCAATTTCGGATTATTCAAGGTCGCCGAAGCATTTATCGAGCCCGAGAGAAACTCGTTCGTTCGTCCAATCGAAGTATCCGGATGGTGTCCACCCATCCGTCTCACGGAGCGCTGGCTCTGAATTCGGGATTCGCTGCACTAGTAAAGGAACGGGCGAAGAACGGCATATCATTTCGGGCGATTGTGAACATGAGCCCGAATTTTGCAGGGACCTATGGGGGCCTCTTCGCACGTCACGGGGCGGAGTTCCGTCTTCTCCCGCTCCGTGCCATCATTCGCTACATAATCGGCGACGAAAGGGTTTGCCTCATGTGGTTCGCTAGCGACCTCTCGTCCCTAATGAATGCCGAGAGGGACATCGCCGTGTGGTGCGATGCGCGCGACTTCGTGCAAACACAGGAGGCTCACTTTGCAGCTCTTTGGGAGAGAGCCTCAGAGCCGAATCCAGCGGCCTATAAGAAATCAATAATTACCGCGGCCAACTGAGAGTCCGAGGCGTCGAGGGCCTCTCGCACCACAAACTGATAATTGCCGGCCTCAAGGACATCTAATTGGGCCACCGAAGTGTTTCCGATGGTCAAGTCGGTTTTCCATACCGTACCCTCCGGGCCGTGTAGTTCGACGTCGTGGACGTTAGACCCAACCACAATCCAGCCGCGGCCTTCGTGGCTGATTCTGAAAACGGACGAGGCGTTGACAGTCGCCGAGTCCCCTAAAGCCCATGCCCGAAGACCCTGATCCAAACCACTGGCATCCTCGACGCATAGAGGCTGCGAAACCGGGATTGGCTTGACGTCGAAGCTCTGGTTTGCGCTTATTGTGAATTCGAATTGAGCCCCGTTACGTAGCCATCCATCGGCATCCGAATGGGTGATGAAGACGCGAAATGTTTCGGACGTCGCCACGAAATAGTCGTGTAGCGTGTGGTTTACGCCCATGTCTAGTGATTGGTCGACCGAATAGTTCACCGAACCCAAGCCCGCGAACGCTCTAAGAGAGGGCGGGCGCCCGAGAAACGCGACCGATTGGTCCCTCCAACCCATAAAAATGCAACTTCTTAGCGGGAAGCGCGTGTTGTAGATTTCGTGGAATCGTATGGAAAAGTTTGTCGACGAACCGGCTGAGACTTGGATTGCGATTCCCGATCCTTGCGCCGCCAAATCGGCGAGGGCCCATGTGACGTTTTCGACCCGGCTCTCGCCGGGAACTGGAGGGGCGGCAAATCCGCCAGACGATTCCGGAGTATCGTGTGTTATCCCCTCGAGGCAACCCGAGAAAAGGGACAGGCAAACCACGAACACGAGGGCTCTTCGCAGAGGGGTGAGCCCCATGAACCGCATGGAAACCACCAGTTGTTCTGTGATTATTTAACGATTCGCTGACGCCGCTCCGTAGCGTCAAGGGGAACATTTAGCAGAACGATAGAGGGGAGAAGGGGAAGAGATTGGGCATTCCTCCTTCTGGCCGCCAGCTCAGACTTGAATCACGGCGTCCGATAGGGATGCCGGAGTGGCGTCCGCTGGCCAGATGACTTCGTAATCGTCGCCCACCGTGAGGCCACCGATGGCCTGGTCGATATGGTCCTGGAGCGCTGTGAGGTGAGTGGGTTCGGCCTGGAATCCGTGCTGGTTCAGTGCATTTTGATACGCGGCCAACTCCTCGTCCGCGATGTTGCGGAGCATTGCTTCAAGCTGCCGCTCGGCTTCGGCGGGGCTGCTGGAGCTCAGGTCTGCGTGTGGCAGGATTACGTCGAGGAGGCATGACTTCGGCGCGCTTGCCGTGGCGGTGGGCCCATAGATTCGGCTGATTTCTTCTCCAGTCCCGACGATGGAGGGCGGGTTGATGTAGCCGTTCGCCTGGACAGTAAGGGCGTCGGTGCATTCAAGACCGAAATCCACATCTTCCGACGTGCAGCCACCGCTGAGGCCGCCGGTGTAGGAGCATTCCATGAAGATTTCTGGGCCGCTTCCCTTCACGTAATTCCCGATACCTCCGCCGCCTTCACCAAGGTTTACGGACGAGAGTCCGCCAATCGCTGCGAGAGACAGCGAGAAACAAATCGTCTTGATCTTCAAATCCGCGCATCGACCTGCATTGAAAGCCGCGGCGACGCTGCAGTTAATCATGAATGGGCCCGTGCAGACCATGACACTTTGGCCTTTGCCGCTCGTGTCGGCGTCGGCTGAAACCCAATCCACCACGTTCAACTCTGCGGCGGCCGGTGCCGGAATCCCGATCAAGATTCCGAGGGCTACAAGGGCTACCGCCGCCGAGACCCTTCTTCGGGCCGCGTTCCGCTTCTTGGCTCTGGCATTGGTTTTTCCAAATGCGTCCATGGGAGACCAGCAAACTGACCCGCGAATATGATGCCGTGTTCGGTCGATTCGGACATACACGCTTCTTCTGAAGACGTGAGCGAGAAGCTTGCCGTTAGGCACGAAGGGTAAGGAACCGCAGTCGGCCTCCCAATGCCTCGGCCGATAGTTCTCGCAGCCACGCCAGGAAGAACCCACGTCTCCCGGAGGTCAATGCTTCTCGGACTGCACCCGGTCCAAGAGTTCCGCGACGGCCTTCCGGAACGACGGCAGGTCGCCCTCGTTCACGATCGAGTGGTCCGCGAGGGCAATGGATTTGGCGATGCCCCATCCGAGTTCCCGCTCGTCCCGTTCGGTGACGCGTTCGCGCGTCGTGGAGTCGTCGGAGCGGCCGCGCTTGATGAGGCGTTCGACGCGCAGGTCGGGCGGCGCCGTGATGGCGACGAGTTCGAAGCGGTGGCCGAGGCGGTGGCGGAAGGTCTCGACCTCCTCGTTGTTGCGCACGCCGTCGATGACGACGAGCGCGTGGTCCTTGTGGTCGCGAAGGACGGCGTCGCACGTGCGTTGGGCCCAATAGTCCATGCCGTGGCGCTGTCGCATCTCGGTGGCGACCAGGCCCACGTTGGCGTCCACGAGTTCGAGGCCGCGCTTCTTCGTCTCCTCCCAGACGAACTCGCCCATGCGCACGACCGGGACGCCCCGGGCCTTGGCGACGGCGACGGCCTCGGACTTGCCCGCTCCGGGCATGCCAGTGAAGGCGACGACGCGCATCAACCGTCGAGAATGCGGGCGGCTTATGAGCGTGTCGAACTCACGACTGCCACGGTTGCAGGCGCCGCAAGAAGACGGTCAGGGCCACGTGCCGATCCGCGTCCGCTAGGAGGTCGGCGCCGGCAAGCGTTCGCGCCCGGGCGCCGCGCCCGAACTCGAAGCCCTGCAGGAGGTGCCCCAACTGGGGCCCGAGGAAGTCCTCGGGCGAGCGCTTCTCGCGCCGCATAGTGACCACCCAGCGGCCGCCCTCGACGCGCGGCGCCCTCGCCACGTCGCGCCGGCCCTTCCACTTGTCCAGGAACCGCTCGACGTTCCCCTCGTCCTTCGCGCGCGGTCCGCGGTGCTCGTACGACTCCGGCAGCAGGGGCGGATCGTGCTCGAGCAGCACGAGCAACCGCTTGCCGACCTCGAAGACGCCCGAGCGGCGCACGCGGAACCCCTCCTGCTCGAGCGCCCGCGCGAACTTCGCCGCCAAGCGCTGGCCCTGCGGCCGCACCGTCTCCGGGCGACCCTTGGGGATGGGGACCTCGACGCCGATGGTCGGCTGCTTCACCAGGCGTCGCTCCAGGCGTTGCCGGGGCTGCGCCGCGCGCGGGCCGGGGAAGAAGAACTCGATGCGGGGCCGCTTGCGGTACTCCAGAGCCGCCGCCTGCAATCGCCCGAACGTCTCCACCGTCACCGCCGCGGCGGCGTTGCGGGAGGCGTCCACGGGGTCGATGAAGACGAGCGGACCCGTCAACGGCGTCGCCCGGCCCTCGAGCGCGAGTTCGACGGGCGGCCTCCACGACGCCATCGCCTTGACGACGGCGTCGAACGCACCGTACCGTAGGACAAGGAGCTCCGCGAGGTAGCCGCTCACGCCGCCCACGGCGGTCTCGGCGCCGTACGCGCCGACTCCGCGCAGCCACCGCTTGAGGAGCCGGATCTCGCGCCGTTGGCGTTGCGTGACGTGGCGCCGCACGTAGTCCGTGTGGAACGGCGTGCGGTCGACCGCGCTCAGCTTGCCCGAGGCGTCGCGCAGCTTGTACGCGGGCACGATGTCCACGTCGAGGTCCCCCACGCGCCCGTGCACGTACGGGTGCTCGGCATACTTGAGCACGGGCCGACGCAGCACCGACTTCCCAAGCGCCACGCCCTGCTTCTCCAGCACGTTGCGCGGCGTGACGCGCGGAAAGAGGATGAAGACGTCCACGTCGAGGGGGTCGCTCAAGTGCGTGTCCTTCGCGAGGCTCCCGACGAGTTTCGGCTGGACCTTGAGGCCGCGCAGGGCGGCCTTGCGCTTGAGGTCCCGGATGAGCCGCGTCGCCAACCGCTTGGCCTCGCGCGTGCGCGCCGGCGTCGGCTCGATGCGGTCGAGCACCATCATCCGCAGCTTCTTGGGCGTCAGAGGCGCACCTCGTGGACGACCTCGTAGATCGACCCCGCGGGCGTGAGCGTGGACTGGTAGAGGTTCAATCGGTCGACGTGCGCGGTGCCGAAGGCGAGGCCGCGGTGCTCCGTGAGGACGGCGCGCGCGGCGTCCGACGCCTTGTCGCCGCGCTTGCGCGCGAGCGTCAGGTGCGGCGAGAACGGGCGGTCCTCGCCCACCTCGCCCAGGCCGACCCAAGCGCGCTCGGCGGCGGCGTTCAGTTTCGAGAGGCCACCCGTCGGGTCCTCGATGCCGGCCCACAGGACGTTGAACTTGCGCCACTGGGGGAAGACGCCCACGTCCTTGACGGCGATGTCGAACGCGGGCGGCAAGGGCTCCTTCCCGATGAGCTTCACGAGGGCGTCCGCCCATTCCGGCCGCACGTCGCCCAGGAACTTGATCGTGAGGTGGAACTGGTCCGCGGAGACGAGCTTGAGGTCCGCTCCGCATTCGGCCAAGGCCCGCAGGAGGCTCTTGAGCGAGTCGAGGGCCGGCAACGGCACGCCGAGGAACGCCCTCACGCCTCGCCTCCAAGCGTGGACTGCCGCGTCGTCACGGCGAGGGCGCCCGCGCGGTACTCCTCGCGGACGATCGCCGCCAGGACCTGGCGCGAGGCCTCGCGATGGGAGGACTCGTCCTCGTGGTTGGCGTACTTGGGACGGTACGCGGGGTCGTTGAACGGCAACTTGAGCGGAGACCGCGAGAGGGCGCGCCGGGCCGCCTGGCGCTCCTCGCCGCCCACCTCGGCCGCCTGGGGCACGCCGTCGTAGCCGCCGCGGCGCAGTTCGTCCTTGAAGATGGGCCGGCGGAAGAGGTCCCACAGGGCCTGCAGGAAAAGGCGCGACCCGTCCGTGCCGGGCGCGGCGTGCTCGCGGCAGTGCTGCGAGACGCGCTTGTAGAGGTCGTGCGCCGACGAGCCGGGCTTGAGCGCGTAGACCTTCGCCGGCGGGATCTCGCGCTCTTCGAGGACCTCGGAGTCGGCCAGGGCCTTCAGGTAGCCCGCGACAGCCAAGCGGTGGAGTTTGAGGCCGCGCTCCTTCAACGCGGCGCCCACCTGCGAGATCGACTTGGGCCCGGCGCGCAGGATCTCGACGACGAGGTCGCGCAGGACGAGGCCCTTCTCAAGCTCGAACAAGCCATCGGGTAACAAAGCCGGTAACGTATAGGGTTGTCGGCCTCGACGGTCACCCGGGCGACCCGCAGCGCCGCGCACCAGAAAACGCGCGCAAGCCTTAACCCGCGGGCCTCATCCGTGCAGGCATGCCGGCGGCGAAAACGCGGAAGAAACCGCTGCTCGACGTGCCGGTCGCGCGCCGCCTCGGCCTCAAACTCGTCCACCCGCCGGGCGACGTCGACGAGGAGTTCATCCGCCGCGTCCTCGTGCCGTACAAGCTCATCCGAAGCTATTGCCGCGTCTCCGTCGAAGGCCTCGAGAACGTGCCGGGACGCGGCCCGGTCCTCATCGCCGCCAACCACACGGGGTGGCTCGGCCTCGACTACGCCAACCTCGCCATCACCCTGCACGACGCCACGGGACGCCTGCCGCGCGGCGTCGTCCACCCGCTCTGGTTCAAGACGCGTAAGATCAGCGACGCCGCCGGACGCCTCGGCCTCGTCCCGGCCGACAAGGACCTCATGGTCGCGCTGCTCAAGCGCGGCAAGGTCGTCATCATCTTCCCCGAGGCCGAACAGGGCGCCTTCAAGACCGCCGACGAAGGCCCCTACCGCCTGCTCGAGTTCAAACGCGGCTTCGTGCGCGTCGCCATGGAGGCCCGCGTCCCCATCCTTCCCGTGGCCATCGTCGGCGGCGAAGAGGCCAACCCCATCCTCGCCCGGCTCCCCCTCACGGACAAGGTGTTCCGCCTGCCGCTGCCGCGCCCGACGAACATCCTCCCCAAACCCGTCAAGTGGCGCATCAGCTTCCTCCCCCCGATCCCGATGAAGGCCTACGGGGCCAAGGACGCCGCCGACCGCGCCCTCGTCCACCGCATCGCGAAGAAGGTCCATACGCAGATCCAGGACGAACTCGAGGTCCAACTCGAGAAGCGGGGCCACAAGTACTTCTAGGAAAAGCACCGGCACCAGCCGGCGCAGAAAAGGCCCAAAGGCGTCAGCGTTGGCTCTCGCGGCCGCCCAGGCGGCTCGAGGCATCCCACAACCAGTAGGCGATGAGTCCCGTCAAGAAGAGGATCGCGAGGGCGATGACCTCGAGGCGCGCCTCGTAGTCGCCGCCGCGGATGACGTTCGGCGCGAGGTTGTGCAACCAGTCGCCCAAGAAGCCGTTCCAGATCCATTGGAACGTGACGACGAAGCCCGCGACGATGAGGCTGCTCGCGACGAAGGAGAAGACGCCGACGCGCAACGCCCGGCTCACCCGGTAGTCGCGGGGCGGCAGGCTCGCGTTCTCCTCTCGCACGCGAGCGCCCAAGCCGGGACCGGTCTTTACCGTTTCGCCCAGCGATGGGGCTAAATGGCCGGCCCCACTCGCGAACGAGAATGCGGGGCATCACCTACGCCTACCTGGGTCCCGAAGCGGAAGCCGGCAAGTACGCCAAGAAGGGCACCGCGAGCGACGTGACCCTCTTCAACGCCAAGAAGGGCGACGACGCCCTCAACATCGTCACCGCGACGCGCTACCCCGACAAGCTCACGAGCCTCCTGCTCACCCTGGACCTCGCCGACGAGGTGATCCTCCAACCCGCCCAACTCGACAAGACGCTGGGCGAACAGGTCGTCGGCTGCGACCTCTTCGGCAAGACGAAGGGCTTCCTGCGCCCTGGTGACAACTCGGCACAACTGCAACAGATCCTCGCCAAGACGGCCCTCAAGGACCTCACGCTCAGCGAAGAACCCGAGGGCGTCTTCCGCGAGAGACTCTACGAACGCGTCGCCGCCACGAACGAGGGCGGCCTCGCCATCCCCGTCGACCACAGCTTCCCCGTCAAAGGCGTCGGCACCGTCATCCTCGGACTCGTGCGAAGCGGCGAGGTCAAGGTCCACGACACCCTCCAGGTCTTCCCCACCGACAAGACGCTCGAGGTGCGCAGCATCCAAGTCCACGACATCGACTACAAGTCGGCGCCCACGCGCAGCCGGGTCGGATTGGCCGTCAAGGGCATCGAGGCGGACCAAGTGCCCCGCGGGACCGTCCTCGCGCCCAAGGGCTCCCTCAAGGTCCTCGAGGCCGGCAAACCCGTCGGCTTCCCTCTCCAACTCCACCCGTTCAACAAGTGGACGCCCCGCGCCGGCACCGTCCTCCACCTCTTCCACGCGTTGCAGGACGTCGTCCTGCGCGTGGATTCAGCGGACGCCAAGACCGTCGCGGGCAAGTTGGAGTCGCCGCTCGCCATCGTGCCCGGCCAACCCGCCGTCCTCGTGGACCTCGACAACAAGGTCCAACGCTTCGTCGGCCGCGTCACATTGCCTGGGTGAACCCTTGGCGCGGTTGCCGCGCACCGTCTGGCTCCTGGGCATCGCGAGCCTCCTCACGGACGCGTCCACCGAGGCCGTCTACCCGCTCCTGCCGCTCTTCATCACGACGCTCGGAGGCGGCGCCGTCGCCGTCGGCCTCATGGAAGGCCTTGGCGAGAGCATCGCGGCCGGATTGAAGTTCGCGAGCGGACGATTGAGCGACCGGTGGCAGCGGCGCAAGGGACTCACGATCTTCGGCTACGCCTTCAGCGCCCTCGCCAAGGCCGGGTACCCCATCGCCGGGCGCGTCCTGGACGTCGTCCTCCTGCGCGCCACCGACCGCGTCGGCAAGGGCATCCGGGGCGCCCCACGCGACGCGCTCCTCGCGGACGCGCTGCCGCGAGAGCGCCGCGGGTACGGCTTCGGCGTCCACCGCGCCCTCGACACGACTGGCGCCTTCCTCGGACCCCTCGCCGCGTTGCTGCTCCTCCCCTTGTTGTCACTACGGGGCATCTTCGCCGCCGCCATCATCCCCGCCATCGCCGGCGTCCTCGTCCTCTTCCTCATCCGCGAACCCACACCCAAAGCCCAAACCCCGCAACCGAACCTCAACGGAAAACTCCCGCGCGCCTTCTACGCCTACCTCCTCGTCATCCTCGTCTTCACCCTCGGCAACTTCGGCTACGTCTTCCTCCTCCTCCAAGGCGCCCACCTCGGCATCGAACGACTCCTCGAGGCACAATTGGTCCACACCGCCGTGTACGCCTTGTTCGCGATCCCTCTCGGCGCGCTCACGGACCGATGGGGCCGACCCCCGATCCTCATCGCCGGATTCGTAGCCCTCGCCGGCGCGAGCCTCACCGCCACCGCCGACGGCGATCTCGTCTTCTTCGCAGCGGCCGCCCTCTTCGGCCTGGCCAACGCCGCCTGGGAAGGCAACGGCCGCGCCCTCGCCGTCGACCTCGCACCCGACCACTTGCGAGGGACCGCCTTGGGCGCCTACCACGCCGCCATCGGCTTCGTCGCGCTCCCAGCCGGACTCGCGTACGGCCTCCTCTGGGCGCTGCGGCCCAGCCTCGCCTTCGAAGTCGGGGCCGTCTTCGTCCTAGCGGCCGCCATGATCCTCGCGGCGCTTTGGATTGCCAAGTTCCTCGCGCCGCCGCCCGCGTCCGCGAGTTGACCTCGGCAAACGCCGCCTCGCCAATCGTCAAATAGTCGGAGGCCGGGTGTTCGGCTCCAAGCCGCCGTCGGAGGCGTCCCCGTGAAACTTCACCTTGGAATCTGGCTCATCAGTGCGCTCGGATTGTCGATCGTCGTCCCGCCCGTCGAGGCCCAAAACGGCGAAGTCCGGGACTACGTGATGGCGCCGACCCTCACCCGATGCCATGACCCGCAGGGTCTTCCCGAATGGCGCGGATGCTGGTTCCTCGTGCCTGAGGGCACGAGCGCCTTCGATGTCGTCGTGAGCGACCGCGTATCGAGCATCGTCGCGATGCGGATCGAGTTCAGTGGTTACGTGGACGGCCAGCTCGAGTTCGAGAACTACCTTGCCTGCAACGAGGCCGCCGTCCCCGCGCCCGCGTGGGCCGAGTACGTCGCCGTCCATCTCAAAGCGCCCTTGACGCCCCTCGCCGTGCACCCCGTCGACTTCGACTGCGAAGGCGAAGGACCGGCCACCCAAGGGCTCCTCGCGGTCGTCTTCTCGTAGGCCACGCCATCACTGCGGCGCCGAGGGGTCCGCCTGCGCCTTCGCCGGCACCGCCGAGCGTCCGACGGCGACGACGATGCCGACGAGGATGACGAGGCCTCCCAAGAGCACCAACCGAAGGATGGGTTCGTCGAGGAGGTAGAACGCCAGGATGGCGCTCACGACGGGCTCCGCGAGGATGCTCGTCGAGATGTAGTGCGCCGGGACCCACTTGAGGAGATAGTTGATCGTCGTGTGGCCCACGATCATGGGGAAGAAGGCGAAGAGGAAGAGGATCCAGAACGCATAGGGCGGGTAAGGTCCGAGGCGTTCGCCCCGCGCGAGGGCCATCGCGAGGAGGAACAGGGCGCTGAAGGCGTACACGACGAGGGCGTACATGGGCAGCGAGTAGCGTTGGCGCAGTCGGCGGCCGGCGAGGAAGTAGAGCGAGGCGGCGAAGGCGCCGGCGAGCGCGAGGAAGTCGCCCAAGAGGGCTCGGCCGCCGAACCGCGTCTCACCCGAGTCTCCGGCGACAAGGAGGATGCTGCCGGCGAACGCGACGAGGACGCCCGTCCACACGCGCGCGCCGACGTGTTCGCGCAAGAGGTACGCGGTGCCGAGTGGAACCCAGAGTGATTCGGTCGTGACGATGACGGCGCTCGAGGCCACGCTCGTGTACTCGAGGCTCGTCACCCAGGTGGCAAAGTGGGCGGCGAGGAGGAAACCGACGCCGGCGAGCTTCGCCCAATCCTGGGCGGGAATCGGCGTCGTGGACTGGCGCGCGTCGCGCCACGCGAACGGCGCCACCATGATCGAGGCGAAGAGGAGTCGGTAGAACGAGATGACGAGGGACGGGACGCCCTCGGCCTGCGCGTACCGCACCAGGATGGAACTGACGCTGACGCCCGCGACGGCGAGCGCCAAGAGGGCCACGTGGGACCGGCGCACGCGGGCGCAACGTCGCCCACCTATATGCGCGCCCGTTATGCGAACTCAGCAAGCGCACGGCTGCTCCGGTAACGATCTTGACGCGTCCTGGATTTCGTCCCGTCGGGCTGTGACTGAAGCGGCAAGCGCGAGATTATCGAAGGCGTCGGCGACGGGTGCTGTCGGCACGCGCGACCGCGGAGGTGGTATCTTTTGATTTCGCGGCTCAAGAACCTTCGACGGCAGCGCCTCAACGAAATCGAAGCGTGGGAAGGCGGCCGCGGCTCCTACGAAACCGTCCGAAGGCACCATGCTACGCTTGAATGGCGCGAACGAGCCGGGTGGGGCTCAACGTTCGTCGGACGGGGAGGCTAGGGCGTGCCGGTGCCAAGCGGTTCCGTCGTCAAGCTTCAGCGGCCAGCCGCGGTGCCTCAATCGTCGCCGGGAAAGGCCTTAGGCCTTCTTGCACCGGTCTCGTCCACGAGCGGGAATGCCGTAAAGGGTTTTTCTGACCCACAGCGAGAAGAACTACCCCATCGTCCGCTTCGTGGCCGACGATCTCGCCGCCCAGGACTTCACGCCGCTTCTGGCCGAGGAAAACCCGCCGCGCGAACACCCGCAAAGTCTGCCACAGAAGATCAGAGAACTCATCGAAGAGTCCGACTGGGTCGTCGCGCTCATCACGAAGGAGAGCGTCGAATCGCCCTGGGTCCATCAAGAGATCGGATATGCGATCGGCCGCCGGCCTCTCATCGCCTTGGTCGAGGTCGGAGTCGAACAGTCTCGCCTCGGTTTCCTCCAAGGAAAGGAGTACATCACCCTGGATCGAACCCGTATCGAGGATTCGTTGCCCAAGCTCCAAAAGTCGGCACACGAACTACGGGAACGGAGAACACGGACCGAGCTTTGGTGGCCGCGGCCGTCGTGACGGGGCTGGTCGCCATAACGGCCGTGGCCATCTGGTATGCCAACAAGCCTGCAAGCGCCCCTACGGCGCAAGTGCCGGCGCCGACGCCCACCGGTCCGACTCCCCCTGTCCCGCCTGCCATTTGGGGTATCCGCTCCGGCCCAGCCTATGCGTTATCCGGCGAACCAGTTCCGTAGACGGAACCGGTCATTAGGGCAAGCAATATTAGACGACGCGTCGTCGGGGTTCATTGGCGGTTGGAGACTGGATACTGTAGATCGTAGTACGCGTTCGCGGATGATGGCCGGCGTCCGCAGCACTGGCAACCGTTCGACCGAATGGCGGCTCCGGGGCGCTCTGGTCGGCGCGGGCGTCCGGGGATGGACGATACGAAGTCGCGACCTCGTGGGAACGCCCGATTTTGTATTTCGGCATCGCAAGGTCGCGATCTTCGTTGACGGATGCTTTTGGCACGGGTGCCCTGAAAAGCGACTCCCGACAACACGGCGGCCCTTTTGGCGAGAAAAGATCGAGATGAACAAGCGGAGAGATCGTCGGGTTGACAGAAGTCTTCGCACCGATGGGTGGAGGGTCGTCAGAATATGGGAACACGATCTCCGCCACGGAGGCGTTGTCGCAGTGGCGAAAATCCGAACCGCCATTCTGAGAGAAACAGGCTCTCATGCCGGCAAATTTCGGGCGAATCGAGTGTCACCTACACGGAGCCGACGGCAGGTGGCGGTTCTCCCACCGCCGTCGCGTGTCTCTCGGTAGCAAGCTGCGCGCCGCCTGAGTTTCAGCACCGCGGTCATCTTCTCGCGACTTCTTTCTGAAAACCGGGCGCAACGCATCCTTTTTGACGCTCTTCCGAATGGCTTAACAGACCATCAGTGTTATAAGCCGCAAGGATGGGCCAGACTGCCAGTTTACCGGCGGGGTCAAGAGCCCCCTCGATTGCGCCCGTTGCATCATCGGGCGTGCCCCTTGCCGGGGTTGACCTATTCTGCGGCATCGGCGGCCTCACAAACGGTCTCGCACGAGGCGGGGTCCGAATGGTTGCGGGCATCGACATCGATGCAGATTGTCAATTTCCATACGAGGCAAACAACCCCGGCGCGAAATTCGTTCAAGCCGACGTTTCAGAGTTTTCTACCGCGGAGCTTCGCGCATTGTATCCGCCGGAGTCCCGCATGCTTTTGGCCGGCTGCGCCCCCTGTCAACCCTTCTCGATGCTGAACCACGGAAAGGATCCCTGGGCGCGAAAGGAATGGAGGCTGCTCGACAGCTTCGCTAGACTTGTCAGCCAACTGAAACCCGAATTCGTCAGCATGGAAAACGTTCCGCAAGTAAAAAGAAGGAAGCCCTTCAAGGATTTCCTCCAAACGTTGAAGACCCATGAGTACGCCGTTGACTGGAAGGTAATCAATTCCGCGGACTACGGAGTTCCGCAAGAGCGGCGGCGCCTAGTACTGTTGGGTTCCCGAATTGGATCGATACAGGTTCCTTCGCCGACACATCTCGGAAACAAGCGGCGAACTGTTCGGCAAGCTATATCGGAGTTGCCCAAAGTCGAGGCGGGGAAATGCGATTCCGCTGACCCCCTTCATGCCGCCGCCGGCCTGAAAGAAATCAATCTTCGTAGAATCCGTGCCAGCGAACCTGGTGGTACTTGGCAGGATTGGCCTGAGGATCTCAAACTTGCCTGCCACAAGAAGAAAACGGGCCGATCATTCACGCCGGTTTACGGGCGTATGAAATGGGATTCTCCCTCGCCCACAATCACGACTCAAGCGTACAATCTTGGAAGCGGCCGTTTCGGGCATCCGAGTCAGGACCGGGCAATCACGCTCCGCGAAGCCGCGATTTTGCAAACGTTTCCCCGGTCGTACCAATTTGTACCGCCGAATCGAGCCATGAGCCTCAGCACAATCGGCAAGCTAATCGGGAACGCGGTGCCGCCTCGGCTGGGCGAAGTGCTGGCCCGCGCCATCCTGGGCCCTTCGCGTTCCTTTGAGGGTGCACCGCCAACGACAGTTTTGCCCCACGCTTAACGTCGTCGTGCTCCGGGCTTCCGAACCTTCATTAGGGAACCCACTTTCCCAGGTCCGAGCTGAAAAATGGCGCGCCGTCAACGTCAAACGACGCTAGCGGTCCGGTCGCAGGCCGAACAGGACAAGGCGGACGCAGAGATTAAGGAGCGCCAGCGCGAAATCAAGTACGATCTGAAAGACTTCACCATCGAGCTTCTCGTCTCGAAGTTCGGCAAGGGGGAATTCTTCGTCCCGGATTACCAGCGGCAGTTCGTCTGGCGACAGACGCACAAGGAGCGCTTCGTAGAATCGGTCATTCTCGGGCTTCCGATTCCGTTCATGTTCGTCGCCGAAATGGAAGACGGCCGTCTTGAGATTGTTGACGGGGCACAACGAATCCGGACCCTAGAGGCGTTCATCGCGGGGGATCTGAAACTGAAGGGCCTCAGAAAACTGCCGTCGCTCAATACGTTTCGCTTCCAGGATCTGCCGCACAGTCAGCAACGCAAGTTCGTTAACCGGACTCTTCGGATAGTAGTGCTTGACGAATCGACCTCGGAATCACTGCGCCAGGAAATCTTTGATCGCATCAACACGACCGGTAAGCGGGCCAAGGCAGCGGAGATTCGGCGGGGAACCTACAAGGGACCCTTCATGGACTTTGTTCAAGAATGCGCCAAAGACCCCCTCTTCTCGAAGCTTTGTCCCGTCAGCGAGGTCGCCCGCAAACATCGAGAACCCGAAGAACTCGTGGTAAGGTTTTTCGTGTTCTCGGATCGCTATCTCTCATTCAAGCACGACGTGGAAGCCTTTTTTGACGATTACGTGAGGGAAATGAGGGACGCGTTCGACAGGGACACGAAGAAGGCCGAATTCACACGGATGCTTCGGTTCGTAGACAAAACCTTCCCGCACGGATTTGCGAAGACCAAGGACGCGCAATCGACCCCTCGAGTTCGATTCGAAGCCATCGCCGTGGGCACGAATCTGGCCCTAAGGCAAGATCCAAACCTTGCACCGACCGACATGACGTGGCTGGATTCGAAGGATTTTGAGGGACACACTACAACGCACGCTAGCAACTCATTGTCCAGGGTCAAGGGGCGGATTGAGTACGTTCGCGACCGCCTGCTTGAGAGTGCGGCCCATGGATAGCGTTATTGAAGAGTTCAAGGGCCGAGCGGCGGAAGTCGACGCCTATTTCGCCTTCTTGGAGAACACTCTGGGTCCCGAGGCATGTACAAGGCCCACACGAGATGCACCAGACAAGCCGATTCCAAGCGAAACCCAGATGGTCTTGAAGGCAGCAGCATTTTTGGTTTTGTACAATGCGGTGGAGGCAACGGTTCGCTCGGCCGTGGCTGAAGTCTATAGCGCCCTCATCAAGAAGGCGGTAACGTTCGAAAAGGCCAGAGATGAAATCCGACGGCTTTACATCGGAATCGAGTTCGGGAAAAGGTTCCCCGGTGACGTTGCAGCAAGTTTTGAAGGCTATCGATCTCACGCGCTGACCTTGGTTAACCGAGCAATCCAGCGGGAAGTACTTCAGATGGAAGTATTAGGCCGGGGGTGGGGAAACCTTGACGCGCAGCAGATAAGAGTCCTCTGCGAGCGCCATGGCATCGACCTGGGTGCAGCAGAGGAATTGCCCGGCGGCGGATCAGTAAGAACGGTGAAGGAGCGACGGAACCACCTTGCACATGGGGAGTTTACGTTCTCGGAGGTCGGACGCGACTACTCCATTAAAGACCTTCATCGAATCAAGAAGGAAGTATACGATTTCATCAGCAAGGTACTTGATCGCTTCAGAAGATTTGTGGATGGCGCGAAGTACCTTCGTCCGATTCCCCCTGCTGCTCAGGAGGCTGCCCCTACCTAAATGCGGCGCCGGCGACGGGGAGTTCAGACGCTGGTTGAAGGCCCCCATCAAGCGAAGCCGAGTTCCAACGTTGTGGTGAACTCGGAGAAAATGTCAATTGCCGGTCGTTCCTTCGATGACGTCGCCAACCCGAGGGATGTCTAAGCCAGGAACGTATCCATCCTAACGGGTTCAATATCCTCCGGATCGATGAAGGACTCGCCGGCGGGAGGTAAACCGTGGTGTCCCCCCTCTTAATAAGAGCGAATTCCCCTTCCGGCAAACGTGACCGTTCGCGAAGAACTGGTCGTTGCTTTCGCCGAGGAGGTTTTGGGTCCGCGCGAAGGTGATCCGCGCGAACGCCTAGACTCCTCCCAAGATCCTCTTTACGACTACGTGAGTGGGATCCTGGCCCCACGCGATACTCATTTGGTCAATGACCCATCTACCGAAGAGACTCGCAGCGCACCGGCAATGCCGGTTGTCGCCAACCCCGACGCCTATCGTCCCGAATCGGGCGAGGAGCCCGACGCGGAGGAAGGAGAGGTGGTTGCATCCTCTGGCGGTCCACCCTCGCTAAACTCCCGGGGTCAACCCGCTTCCATCGGCCTCTCCATAGTTCTTCGCCAAGCCGACGGCCCGCCTCGAATCGACGTTTGCTGCACTTGGGGGCGTTACCGCAAGGACGAAGGAAAAAACTGGACACGAGAACCGCACTTTCTGGTGATGAGAGATTTTCAAGTCAAGGACAAGGCCGAATGGAAGCCTTCAACGGATCCCTACGTACGGGTTCTGGTTAGAGTTAAGGGTCTCCAAAACGGCAATCAAAGAGTCTCCATCTTCATCGTAAACCAAACGCCCGTCACGGATCCCACCAAGCGCCCTCCAACTATATCGCACGTCTTCCAGCCGCAAATTCGCGTTCGCGCTGGCGCGGGCACCGAAATCGCCCCCATGGAGGCAAAGGGGGTTGCTCCAGATGCCGAGAATCTGGAACTGTTGTATCTCAGAAGGAAGGCATTCGCACGGGGCCATCTTTGTTCGGCCACATGGGGATCGGTTGACCCGAGTCTGACATCGGCCGAATTTCCGCCGCTGGCTCGCGTTCCTTTCGGGTGGCCCGACGGAGAGACGTTGAATCCCGCCGACAAAGAGCGATTCCTTCCCCAGAAGAGCGATAACCCGGATGTCGAAGTTACGGCGCGTACGGAATTCATTCCCGCATATTCCATTGAATCTCCCGAGATTGGATGGGATACGAAATTCGGCCCTTCGCCGGAACTTCAAGCCGACAAACTGGCCGAGCTGTATGACCCAAAGCTTCTCACGAATGCACTAACCCCGATGATTACTGCCTACAAAGCCTGGTTAGAAACCATTCGAGGAACCGCTCCCAGCTCGGGGTCGTACCAAGCGGTGGCAATCGAACAACTAGAAGTCGTGAATCGTGCCGCCTCTAGAATCCAACGGGGAATCGACCTCTTGGTCACTGACCCCGAAGTTCGACTCGCCTTTTGCTTCATGAACAGGACAATGGCCCTTCAGTCCGAATGGACTCGTTCCCATCAGTCGCCATCCTTGCGCGAACCGCTGGTTTGGCGCCCATTCCAATTGGCATTCATCCTCCATGCGCTTGAGGGGATGGCAAACGAGCAGTCGATGGACCGCAACGTCCTGGATCTCCTATGGTTTCCAACAGGCGGAGGAAAAACTGAGTCGTACCTCGGACTTGCAATCCTAGCACTTGCGCTTCGGCGGCGCCGAACATCGGCGCAATCGTCTCCCGTTGGCGGTGCCGGCGTCGGAGTGATTTCACGATACACGCTTCGCCTTCTCACCATCCAACAGTTTCGGCGCGCCTTGAGCGCAATCACTGCGGCGGACTACTTGCGGATTCAAACCGCCGGAAGTGCCGCAATCGGCTGGCATCCGCAGGCGTACCGGCCCAATCAGACGTTCATTTGGGGTGGCGCCCGATTCAGCCTTGGCCTTTGGGTCGGAGGCGCCGTAACGCCCAACGCGTTGGAAGGTTTTACATTCAAGGACGAAGACGGAAGGTTGCAGGATGTCCGTGGGGCAATAGACATCTTGCAGGGCGCCAAGGATGATAGCGAGCCGGCGCAAATCTTGAACTGCCCGTGCTGCAACGCCATCCTTGCAGCCCCGAACACGGGCCTCGAGAAAGGAACCAGAGCGAACCTCCACCTACTCGTTACAATGCCGAGTAACGTGACACTCTCTGAGGGTCACTTCGTTCATGCGAAGGCAAAAGCGTTGGCGGTCTCAACGAGGCGCATCTCGCCCGAAACCGCGGTAATTACGCTTAGCCTTGAGATGCTCGACAACGTAAAACCAGAACTCCTTGACTCCTGGCTAAAGGCCGCTTTCACAAAGGCAGGCGGCGCACAAATCCGCATTGAATCGGTACGTGCAAGCCGACCTGGGTACTTCCTACGATGGCGACAAGGATCCGCCAAACCGAAGGATTTCGAAGTCATTTGCGTAAACCCAGCTTGCGAGCTCGGTTCTGCCCGTTGGATCGAATATGTTCCCAAGGGCGTGGATTCCAAGGGCCGGACAGTTTTTGAGCAGGCCGTCGTGAGCCCGCTCTTCCGCGACGGCTCGGGCAAAATGAAGGGAATGCCGATTCCGGGGTACGTTGTGGATGATCAAGTCTACAATCGATGCCCCTCGATGATCGTCGCGACCGTCGACAAGTTCGCCCGTTTGGCCTTTGAGCCTCGCGCAGCTGCCTTGTACGGGAACATCGACCACTATCATCCGTTCTTTGGCTACTACCGTGCAGGATGCCCGCCGGACAAAACGGTCGCTCGAGCCCACCCGCTCTTGAAGGGTTATGTTCCGACTCAGGCCTTCGCCCCGCCCGACCTCATTATCCAGGACGAGCTTCACCTGATAGAAGGTCCGCTCGGAACCATGGTTGGTCTTTACGAGGCGGCGCTAGACGAACTCGCGACCCGAATCTCAGATGGCCAGCGAACACGACCAAAATATGTCGCGTCCACGGCGACCATTCGGGCCGCAAAAAACCAGGTACAATCGCTCTTTGATCGCGATGTGGCCCAGTTTCCGCCGCCCGGTCTCACGTCCGACGACAGCTTTTTTGCCCGCACTCGAGAAGTTCATGCTCGAGACGAGTCCCGTGCCGGGCGTCTTTACCTGGGATTCGCTGCGCCCGGCAAGGGGAGCCAGACGCCCGTCATTCGAGCATGGGCCGCGCTTCTTCAACGAGCCCAGGAACTTCGCGATGAAGGCGTGTCACCTGCCGATTTGGACCCCTTTTGGACCCTAATCGGATACTTCAACGCCATCAAGGAACTCGCTCGAGCCACCGGACTTTGTCGAATCGACATCCCGCAATGGATTGACACACTCGCGACCCGCTCGGCGACGTCACAGCGTCAGCTCGACATTAGCGGCCAAATGGAATTATCAAGCCGCGCGGAATCCCACATCCTCCCATCGCTCCTTACGAATTTGGCGACCTCGCTTCCCGGAAGCGCGACCAACATCGGTCTCGCAACGGCAATGTTTGGTACGGGCGTGGATGTCGACCGCCTGGGTTTGATGTTCCTCCAATCGCAACCAAAGACGACGTCGACCTATATCCAGGCAACGGGGCGCATCGGACGCAAGAAGGGCGGACTTGTGATTACGTTCCTCGGCGCGGGCCGCCCGCGAGACCTTGCCCACTATGAATTCTTCGTCGGATTCCACAGGGCTATTCACAAAACTGTTGAGCCAGTGACGGTCGCTCCTTTTTCTCCAAGAGCGCGGGAACGAGCTCTTGGTCCCCTTGCCGTCCTGTTACTGAGGAACGCTATCCAGATTGCGGGTGTGCCGGTTGCAAAGTCATGGCCAATCGAACAACGAATCGGGTCCGGAAACTACCTAACGTCCGCTCGCCAAATGGCAACGGACCGCTTCTCGCCAGAAGTCGCCGCAATTATTCGCCATTTGGAGGGCAGGGCGCAACGACAACCCACGGGCAGACTCCCCGCGCCCAACGATGTCGCCCAGGAGGTCTCTGGAGAACTCGACAAATGGCACAAGCTAGCTCAGAGCTCCGCTCCGCCAGATGGGCTCGTCTATCATGAATCGTCAATGGCCAGGACGCCAAGGAAGTCTGTGGTGCTTGGCGACCCCGCGCACGCTTTACAAAACTTGGATTGCGCATTCGAAAATGCCCCGCAGTCACTCCGCGATGTGGAAAAAACCCTCCGAATCGGGGTTAGGTCGTAATGACTGCTCAGTCGGTTCGCCCAAGTCAATTCATCATGAACTACGGGGTGGGAAGCCTATTCGAGACGGCGGACGGCCCCGCGGTAATGCTTGACTTCGCCAAGTGCGGATTGTTTCCCGATCCTCAAGGCGGTCCCGGAATCGTATCCGACATCTCAAAGTTCGAGGTGACAGATCATAGACTGTCCGCCTCGCTACTGGATGGCGCCCATATCTTCTCCTTGCCCACGAACGAGGATCTTTGTTTTCCTTCCGGCAAACCAATCTACAGCACGCAGGCGTTCCCCGGTTGGTCCGTCTGCGTCCAGCATCCCGTCGATGTAATCTACCGCCTCCGGTACGATGGAAGCCAGTCGCTCAACACCGGTTGCCCAGAATGTGGGGCGATCCCGCGCAGCGAGGCATGGCGAAAGGCACGTCGGGAGGCGACCACGTTTGTGCGCGCATGCCTGGCAGGTCATCTGGACGACCTCCCGTGGACGGTGGCTGTCCGACACTTACCGTCTTGCAAAGACGACAAGGCCCTGTTTTGGCGGGGAACCGGAAGCTCCCTTGGTAATATCACGATTGAATGTCGGAGCTGCGCGGCATCGGAGTCAATGCGGGCGATATTCACGCGGCCATGGCCGTGCTCCGGAAGATTCCCAGAGAGCCGAACGGTCTCCGGCCAGTGTGGAAAGACCTCGACCGTTCTCTTGAAAGGGGCGGCCAATCTACGTGTCCCGGAAATCGTAAGCGCTCTAACGATTCCACCCAACGATACGCCTCTTCACCGCATCCTCGGACGCAGTCATTTTCAGACCGCGCTGCAAGCCTCGCCGATTTCCAGTCGAGAGGACCTGCTCGCCTTAATTGGTCGGGTACCGCGTTTGGTTCGCGCCGACGAGCTCAAAGTGATTCAGGAGGCCGACGAAGTCGCCATTCTGCGCGCGATTCTGGAGATTAAGCAACAGTCGAAGCCGCAGTCCCTCAAGCAAATGAAAGTTGACGAATTCAACAAACTGTCAGGCGCTGCGACATACGGGGCACCACCCGTTCAAGCGAAACATCCATCCATGCCCCACTGGTTCGAAGTCGTCAAGACTGACGTCAGAGCCGTGCCCCGGCCCGGCGGCCATGCGATTCGCGTAGCGCCGGTCAATCGCCTTCGCGTAGTCATGGTTCAGAAGGGGTACACAAGACCTGTCGGCGATCAAAAACAACCGCCTGACGTCGTAGACTGCCATTATTCTGACGGAATCCACCGATGGTACCCGGGCGTCGAGCTGTCGGGCGAAGGGATATTCCTGGACTTTCCTGGAACACAACCACCCATCGACGGCCCGCACGCAAATCAGTGGGCAGCCCAATTTCGAAAGTCCAAAAAGGCGGAGCATCACCCCGTCTTTGTTTGGTGGCACACGTACAGCCATCGGCTGCTCACGGCGCTGGCGGTAGATTCCGGATATTCAGCAGCGGCCATTCGTGAACGCGTTTTTGTCGAGATCGACGAGAAAACCGATCAGGCACGAGGGGCGGCGTTACTTTACACGTGCCAGCCAGGAGGCGACGGCACTCTCGGAGGCCTCGTCGCGCTTGCCCCGGATTTCAAGACGATTCTTGATAACGCCGAGCGGTTTGTGGATTCGTGCTCCAACGATCCTATTTGCGAGGAGACGGAGTTTAGGCCGGGTCGTCTGATAAACGGGGCCGCCTGCTACGCCTGCCAAATGGCATCCGAAACATCGTGCGAACACCGGAATACTTCCCTTGACCGCAATATTCTGAAGGACAACATGCCATGACCGACGGCCTCGCGCTTGAGGTGGTGGTAACAGGATTCTCTTGGATGGGGGGACGCATAGGATCCGTTGAAACGGCCGTTCGACATCTCATCGAAAGAGCGCAGCGCGAGCTTCAAATGGTCAGTTACGAGATTCGCTTCGATGCACAATTTGTCCTAGATCTTGTGGAGGCGCGTCTCTTGGCAGGCGTTGACGTCGTCTTCGTGGTCAACAGGCTCGGGGACAAGCCAAAGGCCATTCAATCACGCGTCAAGAAGTTGGCTTTAGAGTATCCAAACTTTCGGCTATACGACTTCGCTCCTCCGTCCGAAGAGGAGGACCTTCACGCCAAGCTGCTAATCGCGGACCGTGAGAATCTGCTTATCGGCTCCGCCAATCTATCATGGCGGGGTCTTGTCAAGAATCACGAAATCGCCGTTCGACTTGCTGGTCCGTCGGTTTCGCGCGTCTCAACTGCCGTAGACCGCCTACTAAAGGCCAGTCAGATTCGGCGCGTGAAATAGCAGCAGACAGTGCTTCGTTCTGCCTAGATCTGATGACCGCGCGTTTCCGCAGGCAAACGCGGGCCCGGCGCGCCCACTAGTAGGCGCGTGTCAGAGTTTCGCCGCCAGTGTCGGCGCCGACTCCCTAGGGCCTTCTTGACTCGTTTGACAAGACGAGGCTTCGGGCACCCATCGAACCCCGGCCAGCCGAGCGCCTTGAACTGTGCGAGAATCGTTCCTGCGGTGACCGCATCTAGCATTGGCTGGTACTGGTTCGCGGCCTCTTCCCTAGTTAGCGAGGGCATCGCGATGATCCTGAACGACCCGTCTCCAGCCGCGTCGACGTACATCTCTCCATTTGAAGGGACGTCCGGAGGTCCGTAGGTCCCGCATCAATTCGCCGATGTGTATCGTTTCCACGTTCGGATGAACGAAGGCCGACGTTTGGCGGCAGATGGTATTGTAAGTCTGGCCCCAGCCAAGCTCGTCCATCACTTGGCACTGACCCGGTTCTGCGCCTCGATCGGGCAGACGAAGCCGTCCAAGGCGCCTCGGAGCAAGTTGCCGACGTCCTGACGAGCTTCGCTTTGGGATTTGCGACGGGATGCGGCAATCTTGGTGCCGTATTCGGTTCTTGTCGCGCTGCAATCACGCGTCGTTTTCGCGGGGTAACGTTTAGGCTTGTTCCCGCAGGCGCTCTAACAAGTCCGCAGCGATTTGAGCGTTCTTGGTTGCACCTATCTCTGTGAAAATCTGAAACGCCTCGCGAAGAGGCTCTACGGCGCCCCGGACGTTGCCCATTGCGAAACGCAGTTGGCCCAAGTTCATGGAAATCTCCGCTACGTTCTCGGCTCCAAGGAGATCCTTTCCCAGCGAGTGGGCTTCTTCGATCGAAGCCAGTGCGGTCCGATACTGGCGCTCGTCGACGAGGAATTTGGTCTCATCGCACAACAGCATGGCCGTTTGGCGATGGTCGCCGCTACGGCGGCTTTCTTCTAGCGCTCCGCGGACCCATCGCAGTGCCTCAACGTTCTCTCCTCGTGCATTGCAGGCTTTCGCGATGATGGCTTGGGCTTGCAACCGCTCGGCCGTCAGATGGAATTCAACTGCTAGCCTGTGTCCCTCGATGGCATCATTCAGCCCCTCGTCTGGTTTTCCGCTGAGCAACTGAGTGAAGGCTCGCAATGTGAGTGCGCTCGCCCTTTGGGGCATGTCGTCTCGCTCGAAGGCAAGGGCAATGGCCCGGCCGTAGCGTTCGACCGCCTCTGGAAGTCTCCCCTGAGTCCGAGCGATTGTCCCAAGATGCATTTCCGCGGTTGCCATCACATCCGGGAAGCCGTGCTCTTTTCCAAGTCGGGCCGTTTCCGAAAAGCACCGCATGGCCGCTTCCATGTCTCCTTCGGCCGTCGCTGTGTTTCCTTCCCCTTCAAGAACAAAGATGCGGATCCGGGGATCGTTGGTCTCTGTGGCCAGGTTTTCCAGAATCTGGCGGACATGGCGGCTTTCATCCAGGCGACCGCGTTTGGTGAGAAATTCTTGGTAGGCGTGCAGGTTGTCCGGCATCGGCGAGAATGACAAGGAGCCCTGTAGAAGTTGTTCGGCGCGCTCCCAAGACCCGGCCTGCATGCGGAATCTAGCCTCTTCCAGGAATTCCTCAGCGAGCTTCTCGCGGGCGGGACGCTGCGACACCACGAGGAGGACAGAATCAATCCGTTTTTCCTCTGCCGCCGTTGGATGGCCAGTAAAGAGAGGCACCGCGCGTAACCCTTCACCAGTTTCAGGGAGTTTATCCAACCATTCGGCTAAATGGCGGCGCAAGATGCGCTCAAACCGGTCTGGTTCGTCATAGCGCGCAAACTTCAATTCGTGGGCCTTTTCGACCTCGGTGCGAAACGCCAAGACTGCCTTCAGTTGATCGCCAGGGTCGCCCAGTTGGTCGGGCGGAACGTCGCGAAGATACAGGTGAATCGGCTTGCCGGATTTCACGCAGAGTTCGTACTCCTCGTAAAACCCGCTGCTATGTGAGCCCGTCGGAGATCCCCAGCGTTTCCATAGGATGAGCACAGCCAAGTCAGCCTTGAGCAAGTCCTCGTTGATGAGCTGCTGGGGCCGACCGCGTCCGGGAAGCGTATCTTCCCATCCGAAGGCTTCCAAGTGGTAGCCAAGGCCATTCGCCTTGGTTGTGTTAATTTCGTCGATCGCGCGCGGCACCATCTGGCGTTCGATGTTGACGTCGCCTGGCGAGCCGACGAAAACCTTGAGGACCGTTCGCTTCGTGCTCATGGAGCGCACCGGTTGACACGGAGAGACGGCCGAAGCGACGGCGGCGGTACATCCATGGCACGCGCAAGGAAACGTGTTCGTGCGTGGGCCGTCCCTTTGTGAGAGAAGGGAGTCACCATGACCGTCAGGGGAGGACGCGCTAATACCTATTCCGCAACCGATACTCTGGCACTGAATCTGTTGCTTGTCCGAACTTCCTTATGACAAGGCTTTAAGGGAAGCGGTAGCAACGGCTCGTCGATGGCGTGGACGCCGCCCCTACTTGATGCCCTGCCGCTAAAGGTGGGTGAGGCGGACTACTTTCTTCGCGGGCTCGAGGCGGAAACCGACCCGCTCGTCGCCGAATACCTCTTTAGTGCATTTGCATCGGCCGCGCGCAGCGTTACATGGGTGCTCCAGAAATGCATGGCAGGGGTCCAAGGATTTGACGAATGGTACACCCCTCGCCAAGAGGCGCTAAGGGCAGACCCGCTTGCCCGATTCATGAAGGAGCAGCGGAATTCGGTGCAGAAGGGGGCCCAGCTTGCCATCAAAGGAGGGCACATGTCGGCAGGGGGGACATCGATAAGATTCTTTTTCGACTGGGCCCTTGCTGCCGAAGCCGGTATTGATGGAAATAGCGACGTCGTTTCCTTGTGCCGCTCGTTCTTCGCTGGGCTTGTCATCCTCATTCACGAATGTCTCCGGGATTTTCGGTATCTCTTGGATCCGCACACGTTCCTCACCCCCAAATGGATGGCCGAACGAAACCTGACTCCGGACGATCTAGAAGAGGAATTGGGATATCCGCGCGGCTGGACATCAATCAAAGGGGGGCGCGAAGAATGGCCGAACAGGATTCGGGCCTTGCTCAGGAACCAACCTGCGTGGCCTGACATCTCCGAGGTTGTTGGCCGCCGTGGAGATCCGGCCACCGACTAGTTCCCCCTCATCCGCCCATTCCATACATGCGGCCTTTGGTCTTGAGGTATTGTACCATATATGGTTCAAATCCCGGCGGGAGCATTCATCGCTCATGGATAACATATGACCGGGACTTCCAAATAGCTTCCAATGAGAGTTAGTGCCTCGCGAATTCATGCAGAACAAACTATGTCTGCGCTGCCACCGCATGTGGCGTCTGTAAGGACTGGCTTCTGCCGGCGGGATTTGAAAGAATGATGCGTTGAGCCTAACTTATCGGGCACGTCTCAAGCCCGACCTCGACGCAGTGCTCGGCCTTCGTCTTGAAGCTCCACGTCTCGCCGAGCGTCACGCCGCCCGCGCCGTCGTGGACCTGGACGCGCCAATAGTAGACGGTGTCCTCGTCGAGGCTGGCGGGCGTGCAAGTGCGTTCCTCCGTCGTGCACGTGGGCTGCAGGAGGGGCGGCGGGTTCGTCGTGCTCACGTAGACCTCGAACGTGACCTCTTCGGGATCCGGGTCCTGGCCGCCCGACCACGCGAGCGTCGGCACGCCGTCCACCCACGTCCCCGAGGGGGGAGAGGGCGCTTGGGGCGCCGAGGGCGGGTGGTTCACGGGCGTCGCCTCGGGCGACTCGGTGAACGTGGGGCCGGCACTGGACGTCGAAGGGCTCGGGTGGCTCGTGGGGGGAGCCTCCGAGGTCTCGGTCGGTTCGTCCTCGGCGGCCTCGTCGTCGTTGCCGCCGAGCCCCAACGGCGCCTTCGCGCCCAAGTCGTCGGCGGCGTCGCCCGCGTCGGCGGCGTCGACCTTGGCGGGCTGCGTCGTCGTGCGGTATTGGCGGATGGGCTCCATGGGCGTGGCCGTGGCGAAGAGGGGCTCCATGGACGGGATGGGTTCGCCCGAGGGCACCGCGACGATGGACTCCGGCAATGCCTCCTCGTAGACCTCGCCGACGGTCGGGACGAAGCGCAGGAAGCGTCCTTGGCCCTGGTCGACCTCTTGGACGCTCCTCTCGAGGTCGATGTCGAGGAGGACGGCCGAGCGGTCGGAGAGGCCTTCGCCCGCGGCGTATTCGACGTGCAGGAAGCGCTCGCTCAACTGCAACGGAACCTCTTCCTCGCCGCGCAATCCGATGGCGGCGCTGAACTCGATGAAGACCTTGTCCCGCTCGCTTGGGAGGACGTACCCCGTGGCGACGGGCAGGGCGTCGCCGACGCCGTGGTGCTGCGCGAGGTTGAACGAGCGCACGCGCAGGTCCAGCGAATGCGCGTTGGAGGGATCGCCGGCGCCGGCGCGCGCGAGGCTCACGATGAGGCCGTCCAGGCCCGCGGGCAAGGGGTCGTCCGTCAGGTAGAGGGCGAAGAAGCTCAACGCGGGTGCGGCATTGGACTCGTCCTGGGGGATGGCGGAGTAGCCCAAGAGGGCCGAGAAGGAGATGAAGGCGACGCCCAACGCCCCCCAACGAAGGAAAGGCGAAGCCACCCACGGAGTGCCCGTCACCTTGGCGCCGTGCTCCTCCTCGTGGGCTTCGTGCAGGCGGGCGTAGAGTCCCCGCCTCTCCGAAGTGCGGATGTGCGGGACCTCTGACTCACCCATCACGCGTCGCCATTGTTGTCCTCGGTGGCTCCCTATTGAAGAGGTATCGCGAGAAGACTCAAATAGCGTTCAAATGGCCCGAATTGTCGTTTCACCGAAACCCTCAACAACCCGCCCCGCCGTGCCCCGCGGGACCAGCATGATCAACCTGCAGGGCAAGCGTGCGCTCGTCTTCGGCGTGGCCTCCGAGGACTCGATCGCGTGGGCCATCGCCCAGAAGCTCGCCCAAGCCGGGGCCACCGTGACGCTCGGCTACCAGAAGCGGTTCCTCTCCCGCCTCATGCAACTCGTCAAGGACAAGCCGTGGATCGAGAGCTGGGTCGAGTGCGACGTCACCGTCGAGGAAGACGTCAAGAAGTTCTTCGCGACCGTCAAGGGCCGCTACGACGTGCTCGTCCACGCCATCGCCTTCGCGCCGGCGACCGCCCTCCAGAAGCCCATCATCTTCACCACCGCCGAGGACTTCGCGACGGCCCTCAACGTCTCCAGCTACAGCCTCATCCGCCTCACCCACTACGCGATGAGCGTCCTCAACAAGGGCTCCAGCGTCCTCACCCTCACCTACCTGGGCGGCGAACGCGTCGTCCCGGGCTACCGCGTCATGGGGACGGCCAAGGCCGCCCTTGAGAACCTCGTGCGCGAACTGGCCGCCGTCGTGGGCCCCGCGGGCCACCGCATCAACGCCATCAGCGCCGGCCCCATCCGGACGCTGGCGGCCAGCGGCGTCCCGGGCTTCGACAGCATCCTCGACTGGATGGCCCACAGCGCGCCCCTCAAACGCAACGTGACGCAGGAGGACGTCGCCAAGGCGGCCCTCTTCCTCCTGAGCGACCTCGCCTCGGGTGTGACGGGCGAGATCCTCCACGTCGACGCGGGCTACCACGCCGTGGGCGTCCCGCCCGACCTGGACAAGATCGTCGTGCCCAAGGCGCAGGCGGCACCCAATCCGCCCATGCCTTAGACCGCGCACGCGGGCAATGCGATACGTACGTATCCACAGTCCTCATCACCCGCGCTCCAATCCGCTTGCTGGAGCCAGACCATGCGCGCTACCCAAACGATCGCAGCTGCCCTACTTCTCACGATCGCCGTCGTCGCCTTCGCGGCGCCTCCGGCCGCCGCGGCACAGACCTGCCACGACTCGCTATGCTGCCAGATCTTCGAGCCCAAAGGCGTCTACTTCGCCGAATGCGTCGTCTGCGTCTCGGTGCAGGGCTACTGGAACGTGGACACGAACCAGTGCTACTTCCCGTAGGGTCCCCAGGCCCGCTTCGAGGGCTTCATGGGTTCGCCTGCGGCCCGCCCCCCGGGAAGCCGTGAAGAGGCATACACGCGTCGCGCGACGCCTCAAGTAGGCGGGCCGGGTTCGCGACGCATGCAACCCGCAATCACGCTCGGCATGGCCGCCGTGTTGGTTCTCGGCATCGCGGCACTGGCCGCCCCGACCGTGTCCGCGAACACGACGTGCGGCGACGTCGGCTGCTGCCAGGCCTTCGAGAAGGGCAAGGTCTTCGTGCGATGCGTCGTCTGCGTCGCGCCCGGCAACGACTGGGACGTCGACGCGGACGAGTGCGTCATCTACTGAACTACGCCGACTCGTCTCGCCGGCGCCATTCCTGGCCCACGCCGAAGAGCCGGTCGAACTGGTCGCGCGTGCGCACAGGCGCGAGCGATCGCGCGGCCTCGAGCGTCACGCGGCGCGACTCGAAGCAGCCGCCGTCGGCGAGCGTGAGGCGAAGGCGTTCGGAGGAGCGGTCGTACGTGACGCTCTGCACGAGGCCCAGGGGACTCAGGAAGCGTCCCGCCATCCGCTTGCCCCCGCGCTCCTTCACGCGCGGCGGCGTGGCGACGATGCGCTTCGGCGGCGTCTGCGGTTTGCCGGAGACGAGGCGCCACGGAAGCGACTCGTCGACGAGGCGTTCGATGCGCGTGGCGGTGAAGGGTCGGGCGGCGTCCACGCGCTGGGGGAGGATGCTGTGGACCTCGTGGACGTTGCCTTCGGCCGTGGTCGCGCGCAGTCGTTGGCGGTCGGGGAAGTACGTGATACTTCGGATGATACCTAGTTTCGTCACCGGATTCTGCATGGGGAATACGTGAGCCCACGGGGGCACTTTAGGTCTCGCCTAACAAGCATCTGGGCGGTTCGCTCCACCGATGGCGCGGCGGTTCCGGCCCGCGCCGCGAGGCGGGCGGGCGTCACCGTCCGATGCGTGGATTACCGACGGGTGACTCCGTCCTCGTCGGTTACTCTTCCACGGCGACGTCCGGTTGCACCGGAACGGAGGAGCGCGAGGGTTCGAGGGCGTAGCCGGCCTGCGTCCAACCCTTGAGGCCGTCCTTGAACTCGAGAATGTGGGCGTAGCCGAGCCCTTCCAACGTGCGCGCGGCCTTCGTGCTCGCGTCGCATTCGGCGTCGGCGCAGTACGTGACGATCGTCCGTCCTTTGTCGGGAACGAGCGTCTGTACGCGCTCCACAAACGACGCCGACTCGACGGGGACGTTGATGGCGCCGGGCAAATGACGCTCGCGGTAGCTCTCTTCGCCCAGGACGTCCAAGACGATCACGTCGGCGTCCGTGCGGAAGAGCTCGTTGACGTCCTCGGCGGTGACGATGCGCATGCGATCCCTCCTTCGACGAGGGTCCCGGACGCAAAAAGCCGCGGTTACGAACGCGTGGCGTCCCCGCTTGGACATGTCCACGCCGGACGCCTCGTCCCGCCATCCGACGCGCTTCGATAGCCTCATGAGCGCGTCCCCTCGTGCGCACGCGTGGCCGGCCTCGCCGTCGACGCCCTCCTGCTGCCCCTCCTCGCGATCGTCGCCGGCGCCGCCCTCCTGCGCGCGCTCGCCACGCGCCTGGGCCAACCGCCCGTCTTCGGCGAGTTCATCCTCGGACTCCTGCTCGGCCCCACCGTCCTCGGACACCTCTGGCCCCAGGCCCACGACGCCATCCTCACGGGCGAGGCCCGCACCGTCGTCGAAGTCACCGGGTGGCTCGGCCTCGTCTTCTTCATGTACGTCGCCGGCGCCGAGACGCGCTGGGTCGCCGCCGAACCCCGCACGACCGCCCTCGTCGCCGCCGGAGGCCTCCTCGTCCCCTTCGCCCTCGGCCTCGCGCTGGCCCTCGCGCAACCCGGCTGGTTCCTGTCCGGGACCGCCCGATCCGGCGGCACCATCGTCGTCGCCGTCGTCATGGCCGTGAGCGCACTGCCCGTCCTCGCCCGCCTCCTGGCCGACGTGGGCCTCGCCCGCGCGCCCCTGGGAGCCGTCGTCCTGGGCGCCGGCACGATCGACGACGTCGTCGGCTGGATGGTCCTCGCCCTCGCCGTCGCACCCGGCTCCGTCGGCCTGACGGGCAACCTCGCCCTCAACTCCCTCCTCCTCGCGACGCTCCTCGCCGCCGCGCTCCTTCTCGATCGGGGGATCACGGTCTGGCTGCGCCGTCATCGGGAGATCGGCTCCCCCACCCACTTCGTCGTCCTCGTCATCGCCATCCTCGGCGCCGCCTTCCTCACCCACCTCGCGGGCCTGCACGCCTTCCTCGGACCCTTCGCCGTCGGCGCCCTCGTCAGCCGCCACGAACCCCTGCGCCGCTACGCCCACGAGCGCCTGCAGGGCATGACCTCCGTCCTCCTCCTGCCCGCCTTCTTCGTCCTCGTGGGCGCCGACGTGGACCTCGCCCTCCTCGCGCGCCGCGAGGCCGCCCTCGCGCTCGTCGCGTGCTTCCTCGTCGCCAGCCTGGGGAAACTCGTCGGCTGCTACGTCGGCGGCCGCGCCGCCGGCATGCGCACCCCCGCCGCCCTCGCCGCCGGCCTCCTCCTCAACGCGCGCGGCGCCGTCGGCCTCGTCGTCGCCAAGGTCGGCCACGACGTCGGACTCCTCCACGACGCCGGCTACGCGATCCTCGTCCTCGTCATCCTCCTGACGACGCTCCTCGCGCCGCCCACCCTCGCCCTCTACGTCCGGTGGCTCGCGCGGGAGAAACCCGCGCGGCCTACGCCGCACGCTTGAGCGTGTGGATGCCCAGGCCTTCCGCGTCCTCGGCGGCCTCGCACAACGCCTCCCCCAACGTCGGGTGGGGGTGGACCGTCCACGCGAGGTCCTCGACGGTCGCGCCCATCTCGAGCGCGAGCGCCGCCTCGCTGATGAGGTCGCTCGCCTCCGGGCCCACGATGTGGACGCCCAGGACGAGGCGCGTCTTCTTGTCGAAGACGACCTTCGCGAAGCCCTCCGTCTCCATCGCCGTGAGGGCGCGGCCGCTGGCCGTGAACGGGAACTTGCCCACGCCCACGTCGTGGTTCGCCTTCCTCGCGTCCTCCTCGCTCAGGCCGGCCGTCGCGACCTCGGGGTCCGTGAAGATGACGCCCGGCACCGTGACGAAGTCACGCATGGCGCCCTTCTTGCCCGCGATGACCTCGGCCGCCACGAGGCCCTCCTTGCTCGCCTTGTGCGCAAGCTGCGGCGGCCCGACGAGGTCCCCGATCGCGTAGACGTGCTGCACGTTCGTCTGAAGGCGTTCGTTGACGCGAACCCACCCCTTCTCGTGGAGCTGGATGCCCGCCGCGTCCAGGCCGAGGGCCTGCGTGAGCGCGCGTCGGCCGACGGCGACGAGGCAATGGTCGGCCTCGACGACGTGCGGTTTGCCGCCCGCCTCGAACTCGACCTTGACGCCGGTCGCGGAGGCCGTCGCCGACTTGGCCTTGGCCTCCAAGTGGACCTCGATGCCGCGCTTCGTCAAGTACCGGTGCAGCGTCTTCGCGACCTCGCCGTCCGTGCCCGGCAAGACCTGCGGCATGAGTTCGACGACGGTCACGTGCGAGCCGAAGTTGCGGTAGAAGCAGGCGATCTCGAGGCCGATGGCGCCCGCGCCGATGATGACGAGCCGCTTCGGAACGCCCGGCAGTTCGAGGGCCTCCGTGCTCGTGATGATCCGCTTGCCGTCCGGCTTGAACCCGGGGATCTCGATAGGCGCGCTGCCCGCGGCGAGGATGCACGACTTGAACCGCACCTGCTCGACCTTGCCGTCGCCCGAGCGCACCTCCGCCGAGTTCTTGCCCGTGAGCTTCGCCGTGCCCATGAGCAGGTCGACCTTGTTGCCCTTGAGGAGTCCGCCCACGCCGTCGGAGAGCTTCTTCGTGACCTGACGCTTCCACGCCTGGAGCTTGCCCCAGTCGAGTTGAGCGCCCGTGAACGTGATGCCGATCTCGCTGGCCTCGTGGGCCTTGCGGTAGAGCTTGCTCGCCGAGATGAGGGCCTTGCTGGGGATGCACCCCACCCAGTTGCAGACGCCGCCCAACCACTCCCGCTCGGCCACGAGCGTCTTCAACCCGAGTTGACCGCACCGGATCGCCGCCACGTAACCGCCGGGGCCCGCGCCGATGACGAAGACGTCCACTTCCCGCATCGAAGGAACCGCGGCGAGGAAAGGAGGGGACGCTTAAACCCTGCCGTTGCCCACGCCGCACTTCGCAACGCACATAGCCCGTCGGGCGCTTGCGCCGCGCATGGCTGATGCGACCGCGGGCAAGCAGCGCAGCGCCGGCGTGGACCTCCTCCTCTTCGTCGTGACGCTGGGCGTCTACTGGTGGGTGTGGCTCGCCAAGTCCTTCGGCGAGGTCGCCCGCTCGCGCAACGTGGACCTCGGCGCGCGCAAGTTCATCCCGCTCCTCGTCGCCCTCTGGCTCGCCGTCCTCGCCGTCGCCGGCACGATGGCCGCCACGATGATCTCCGCGGCGGTCAATCGGGCGTCCTCCTCCACGACCCCGCCCGCATTCAATCCCCTGGAGGTGTGGCAGAAGAACCTGCCCGTGGCCATCGCCTGGGTCCTCCTCACCCTGGCCTTCTACGGCGTGCAACTCGTCTACCTGCGCAAGGCCACGACGATGGTGGCCGACGCCACGCGCGGCCTCGGCGGGCCGGGCGCGCGGCCCCCGTCGCCCGCACTGGCCGTCGCGTTCTGCGCGCTCTTCGCCTTCGGCTGGGTCCCCTTCCTCGGCAGCCTCGGGAACCTGGCCGCGCTCATCATCGCCATCATCTGGGTCGTCCAGGTCCAGGGCGCCATGAACGGCTACTGGCAGACCCGCCAACCCGCCATGCCACTGCCGCCCATGGGATTCCGCCCGGGGCCCGCCTAGCACCCGCGCCCCGTTCCGATGCACCCATAAAGGCGAGGAAGCGTCCGTCGACGCGTGCCCGCCGCGCCGCCCGTCTTCGGCCGACCCGGAACCGTGCGCAACCCCAAGAAGGTCGCCTGGCTCTCCCTCGCCACGCTCGGCATCTACGGCCTCGTCTGGTTCTACAAGTTCGGCAAGGAACTCGACGAGGCGGGCAGGTTCGGCCTCGGGCCCAAGAAGTACTACACCCAACTCGCCATCCTCGCGGGCATCCTCATCACGCTGCCCGTCGCCCTCATCCACTTCTTCGTCTACGCGTTCCAGGCCGCGAGACTCCTCGAGATCCTCGCCGTGCGCGCGGGCCTCACGACCGTCGACGTCCAGGACAAGTTCGGCCTCCTCGTCATCCCCTTCGCCGGCGTCATCTACATCGCCATGCTGCAACGCGCCGCGAACCAGGTCTGGGCCAAGATGCCCAAGACCGCCGGGTGACGCGTGGACGAGACCGGCCGCCCCCGCGACCCGGCGCTCGTCTTCATCCTCGTCTTCCTCACGTACGGCATTTACTGGTTCGTCTGGGTCTACCGCTCCTTCGCCGAGGTCGCGCGCAACGAACGACGCGACCTCAGAGCGCGGCCCTGGGTCACGGCCCTCGTCCTCTCCTTCGTCCCCCTCGTCGCGCTGACGCTCGTTGACGCGGCCACGATCTTCTCCAGGATCATCTCGTCCCGGCCCGTCACGCTGGATTCGGTCACAACCGCGCTCGTAGAGCCCACGCTCTCCAACGAACCCTGGGCGGCCCTCCTGCCGATCCCCTTTCTCGTGCTCCAGTTCGCCTACCTGGAACGTGCCACGCGTCTCGTGCGCGACGCCGCCCGCAAGGACGGCGACCCGCACGCTCCCCACCCCGTCCTCGTCGCGGCCTTCTCCGGCCTCGGCCTCCTCGAGCTCGTGCCCACGTGGGGCTGGCTCTTCCTCTTGGCCGGGCTCGTCGTCTGGGCGGTGTGGAAGTTCCAGACCCAACGCGCCATCAATCGGTACTGGGCACGGCGGCGCACGCCGACCGCCTCACACGGGACCTAGGCCGGCGTCGGCAACGGGTCGCCCTGGGACGCCGTCGGCGCCTCGAGCGTCGTCTGCCACACCGCCTCCACCGAACCCCGCACGGGCTGCGCGGCGGCGTCTGCCTCCATCTGGCGCTGCAGAAGGATCCTCTTGCTGAGGGTCGGCAATTGGTCGCTGGCCACGAAGGCATCCGGCGCGTCGCCCTTCTCGGTGCGTCGCAGGCTCGCGAGGCCCAATGCGGCCGCTACGCCCACGAGCGAGGCGCCCACGACGGCCAGCGGCCCTGGAAAGAGCGTGCTCCCGGCGTACCAGCACGCCGCGCCGCCCCCGCCTAGGACGCCGACGACGGTCGCCAAGTGCGGCGAGTCCGTGAGCGCGCGGAACTTGGACGGCCGCGCAGGGCCCGCGTCGGCCCATTCGACGAGGGCGACCACCGGTTTCTGGGTCGGCTCCGAGGGATCCGAAGCCTGGACCATCTGCGTGAGGTCGACGACGGGTCGGTCCATGCAATGGGGACAACAGGCGGACCCCTCCGCAAAACACGCCGCGTACGCCCGCAGCCCCTCCATGTCCGCGAAGGCCATCGAGAAGGATTGGGCGCAGCGTGCGCAGAAGGCCGATAGGCACAGTTCGTCGCCCGGAGCCGCCACGCCTCAACATCCGTTCGCCGTCCTAACAAGCCTTTGCATTGCAGCGGGAAGCGCGGGCGCGTCCACGGCTTTTGACGAGGGTGAGCGTGAGCATCGAGCGCGACGTACGCGCGCACCGCGGTCCCCGCCACGGCGATGTTCGCCGAACGGGTTGCGGCCTCGCGTCCGCCTACGCCGTCTCGAGCAAGAGCAGCTTCGGGTCTTCCAGGAAGCGGATGAGCGTCGCCGCGAACTGGGCCCCGATGGCGCCGTCCACGATGCGGTGGTCGAAGCTGAACGAGAGGTTCATGACCTTGCCCGGGACGACGTGTCCCTGACGCACGACGGGCTTCTCCTTGATGGCGTGGACGCCCATGATGGCGACCTCGGGGTAGTTGATGATGGGCGTCGCCAGGAGCCCGCCCAACTTGCCGAGGCTCGTGATCGTGAACGTCGAGCCCGAGAGGTCGTCAGGGGCGGCCTTCTTGTTCTTGACCTTCTCCGCGAGCGTCTCGATCTCCTTCGCGATGTCGAAGATGCTCTTCTTGTCCGCGTTCTTCACGACGGGCACGATGAGGCCTTCCTCCGTGGCCGCCGCAACGCCGATGTGGTAGTACTTCTTGAACACGAGTTCCTGCTTCGTCTCATCGTAGCTGGAGTTGACGATGGGGTACGCCTTGAGCGCAGCGATCGCGGCCTTCATGATGAACGGCAGGAACGTCAGCTTGACGCCGCGCTGGTGCGCGAGGTCCGCCGCGGCGTCCTTCAACTTGACGAGCTCCGTCGCGTCGATCTCCTCGACGTACGTATAGTGGGCCGCGATGTGCTTGCTCCTCGTCATGTTCTCGGCGATGCGCTTGCGCAGGCCCTTCATGGGCATCGTCTCGACGGGGCCTTGAGGCGTGATCGAGACGGGACCCATCGCTTGCGTCGCGGTGACGACCGGCGGGCTCGGCGTGGCCGACGGGCGCGGTCCCTCGCCGCGCGAACCGAACGATTGCAGGTCCTCGCTCGTGATGCGGCCCACGGGCCCGCTTCCAGCCACCTGGGCGAGGTCGATGCCCATCTCGCGCGCGCGGCGGCGCACGGCGGGGGCGGCCAAGGGGCGACCGGCGGGGTGCGAGACCGCCGTCGAGGCGGCGCGCGCAGCGGCCGGTTGGGGCGTCGGCGTCGCCGCGCCGTCCGTGGGCTTCTTCTTGAACGGGTTGACGCCGCCCAGTTCCTTGGGCAGGTCGAAGAGGGTCTTCTCCTCCTTGACCTCCTTCGCGGCGGGCGCGTGGTGCGCCTCGACCTTGGCGGGTGCGTGCGCGGCGGGTTTGCCGCCGCCCGCGCCCTCCTCGATGGTGACGATGACGTCGCCGACCTTGGCGACCTGGCCCTCCTTCGCCTGGATGGACCCGATGCGCCCCGCCTTCGGGCTCGTGATCTCGACGGTGGCCTTGTCCGTCATGACCTCGACGATGAGTTGGTCTTCCTTGACGACGTCGCCGGACTTGACATGCCACTTGACGATCTCGCCCTCGTGGATGCCCTCACCCACGTCGGGCAGCTTGAACTCGAACACCACACGACTCCCTCCTAGTAGTTGTAGACCTTCTCGATCGCCTTGAGGACCCGGTCCGAGTTGGGCATGTAGACGTTCTCGAGGCTGTACGGGAACGGCGTGTCGAAGCCGCCCACGCGCAGGATGGGCCCCTCCATGTACTCGATGACGTTCTCGGCCACGAGGGCGCTGATCTCGGCGCCGTAGCCGCAGAACGTGGGCGCCTCGTAGACGGTGACGACGCGGCCCGTCTTCTTCGCCGAGGCCAACACGGCCTCCTCGTCGAGCGGGTTGAGCGTGCGCAGGTCCACGACCTCCGTCTGGATGCCCTTCTTCTCGGCCTCCTGCGCGGCGACCATGGCCACGTGGAGCATGCTGCCGTAGGCGAAGACGGAGACGTCGCTTCCCTCGCGCACGGTGTTCGCCTTGCCCAGGGGCACCGTGTAGTCCTTCTCGGGCACGTCGCCCTTGACGGCGCGGTAGATGCGCTTGGGTTCGAGGAAGATGACGGGGTCCTCTTGGCGGATGGACGAGAGGAGGAGCCCCTTGAGGTCGTGCGGCGTCGAGGGGATGACGACCTTGAGGCCCGGCGTGTGGGCGAAATAGGCCTCGCCGGATTGGCTGTGGTAGTGGCCGCCCTTGATGCCGCCGCCATAGGGCGTGCGCACGACCATGGGCACGTTGTACTGGCCGCCGGAGCGGTAGCGGATCTTGGCCGCCTCGTTGACGAGTTGGTCGAAGGCGGGGAAGATGAAGTCCTGGAACTGGATCTCGGGCACGGGGCGCAGGCCGTAGAGCGCCATGCCGATGGCGGCGCCGATGATGCCCGCCTCCGCGAGGGGCGTGTCGAAGCAGCGGGCCTCGCCGTACTTCTTCTGCAACCCGTCCGTGGCGCGGAAGACGCCGCCGTTCTTCCCCACGTCCTCGCCGAAGACGAGGACGCGTTCGTCGCGGGCCATCTCGTGGTCGAGCGTGTGCGTGACCGTCTGGATGAGCGTCAGTTCCGGCATCTCTAGCCCTCCTCCATCTCGCGCTTCAGGTCTTCCCATTGCCGCTTCAACTGGGGCGTCATCTCCTCGTAGACGTCGCCCACGATCGTGTCGACCGGGGGCGGGCCCACGGCCTCGGCCGCCTTGACGGCCGCCTCGACGGTCGCCGTCGACTTCTCCTGGATCTCCTTGACCTTCTTGTCGTCGAGCAGCGAGAGGCCGCGCAGGTAGCGCTCGAACCGGTCGATGGGGTCCTTCTTCTTCCACTCCTCGAAGAACTCGGGAGGGCAGTAGCGGGTGTTGTCGTCGCTCGAGCTGTGGCTCGAGATGCGCGCGGTGACGCACTCGACGAGCGTGGGACCCTTGCCGGCCCGCGCCTTGTCGACGGCGGTCTTGACCGCCTTGTAGACGGCGAGGACGTCGTTGCCGTCCACGCGCACGCCCTCGAAGCCGTACGCGGCGGCCTTCTGGGCGAACGTCTCGCTCGCGGTCTGGAACTTCAACGGCACCGAGATGGCGTACTGGTTGTTCTCGAGGACGAAGACGACGGGCAGCTTGTACACGCCGGCCCAGTTCATGGCCACGTGGAAGTCGCCCTCGCTGGAACTGCCGTCGCCGAACGTCGTCAAGGCGACCTTCTTGTCGCCCTTGTACTTGATCGCGTGCGCCGTGCCCACGGCGTGCACGACCTGCGTCGTCAACGGACTGCTGATCGAGAAGAAGTTCTGCTCCCGGAAGGAGTAGTGGACGGGCATCTGGCGGCCCTTTACCGGGTCCTTCGCGTTGCCGAAGCACTGGTGGACCATGGCCTCGATGGGGACGCCCCGCACGAGGGCGGCTGCGGGGTCGCGGTAGTGGGGGAACATCCAGTCGTCGGGTTCGAGGGCGTACGCGGCGCCGACCTGGTCGGCCTCCTGGCCCGTGCCGGCGAGGTAGAACCCGATGCGGCCCTGGCGCTGCAGCGTGAGCATCTTCGCGTCGAAGGCGCGCACCTGCACCATCGTCTCGTACATGCGCAGGAGGTCGCTGTCGCTGAGGTCCAGCGTGCGGTCCTTCTGCGCCTTTTTGCCGTCCCCAATGACCTGCAGAAGCTCCGCCGCCATCCGAATCCTCCCGTTATAACGGGCCTTGTCCTTGCGGATGAAGCCGCGGCGTTATAAGCGTGGTGGGGTCACGAAACGAGGCCTCGGCCGTCGCTCCCCATTCTTGAACCATTCGGACACTCGTTAAATCCGCACAGGCCCGACGTTTTCGCGGTGGCGGGTCCAGTGGAACGCTGGCTGGTGCGAGCCTCGGCGGTCGCCTTCCTCAGCCTCAGCGTCGGCCTCGCGCCCGCCTCGGCCGTCCAGGGCAGCTCCAACGTCGTACTCATGCCCGAGACGAGCCAACCCATGGACGCGCAGATCCCCTCCGGGCGCTCCTCCGCGAGCGCCGTATGGTCCGGCGCGCACGCGTACCTCTTCGGCGGCTTCGACGGCTCCCTGAGCAAGACCATCCTCGAGTACGACCCGGCCTCGGACGAATTCCACACGATGGTCGCCCAGTTCGCGAGCGGCCGCTCGGCCACGAGCGCCGCCTGGGACGGCGACTACGCGTACGTCTTCGGGGGCGTCAACGGCGTCCTCCTCGACGAGATCGTCCGATACGACCCCTTCGCCGACTCCCTCGTCACCCTCGCCTCCAAACTCCCCACTGCGCGCAGCGAGACGACGGCCGTCTGGGCCGACGGCGCCGCCTACATCATCGGCGGCTTCGGCGGGGCGCTCCTCGACACCATCGTCCGCTTCGACCCCGCCTCGGGCGTCGTCGAGACGATGCACTCCAAGCTCCCCACGGGCCGCAGCGGACCCGTCGCCGTCTGGGGCGACCCGTACGTCTACATCTTCGGCGGCAGCCAGGACGGCGACCAGATCCTGCGCTTCGACCCCGCCGCCGACGCGATCGAACTCATGGAGGCCACGCTGCCCTCGGCCCGCTACCGCAGCGCCGCCACGTGGGACGGCACCTTCGCGTACGTCTTCGGCGGCAACAACGGCCAAGCCCTCAACGAGATCCTGCGCTTCGACCCCGCCGCCGATGCCCTCCTCACGCTCCCCATCACGCTCCCCTACGCCCGCAGCGAGGCCGCCGCCGTGGGCGCCGGCTACACGTCCTACGTCTTCGGCGGCTGCTGCAACGGCGCCAACCTGCTCGCGGACGTCGTGGGCCTCGTGAGCGCCAACGCGATGCCCATCGCACAGTTCCAGGCCGGCCGCAGCGGCCTCACGGTCACCGTCGACGCGGCCCAGGCCCTCGACCCGGACGGCGCCATCGTCGACTACGGGTGGAACTGGGGCGACGGCAGCCCCGACGGCTCGGGCCCCCAAGCCTCGCACACGTACGCCACAGGCGGCTCCAAGTCCGTCCTCCTCACGATCACCGACAACCGCGGCCTGCACGGCAGCGTCGGCCTCGGATTCGACCTCGTCGCACCCGCACCCGCCCTGAACCCCTCCGCCGTGCCCTTCCTCACCTTCCCCTACGGCGCGCCCTCGGTCGCCCCCACGACGGGCCCATCCGCCAAGACGGAGCCCGCCATCGCCGATGCGCAACCGGCCGACGGCGGGATCGAGAGCGGCGGCGGCCACGCCGGCGACGCCGCCCACGCGCGACAAGCCCCCCAAGGCCTCGCCTCGCGCGTGGCCCAGGCCCTCTCCGAATCCTGGTCCGAGACGCCCGGCCTCTGGGTGAGCCTCGGCCTCATGCTGGGCTCCGGCTGCGCCGTCGCGGCCGTCCTCCTCTTCCGCCTCTCAGCCAAGGCCCGCCAGGCGAAGGCTCCGGAGGTGCCCATGGGTGAATCCCGCAAGCCTCCGCCCAAGGCCTAGACCCTGCCCCCCGTCGGCCCCCTACAAGAACCATCGCCTCAAGACCCAAATACGGCCCCCCGGCGAGGGGCCTGCCGTCGACCCAGTCGGTAGGAGGTCTCGGGCATCGTAACGCACCCCGCCCGCCCCCACTTCTCGGGCCCCACGGCGGCCCTCTTCACGGTCCTCCTCGTCGCCTACCCCACGGCCGCCGACTCGTCCACGCCCCAAGGCGCCACCTTCGTCATCGCCCGGTGGGACGTGGCCGCCGTCGCCATCGGGACCACCGCCTACATCTACCAAGGCTACGCGCCCCCCAGCGAGAGCTCCACCGCCTTCTCCTACGTCGCCTCCACGGACGCGATCAACCAGTTGACCGCCGTCTACCCCAGCAGCCGCCAAGGCGCCAGCGCCGCCAGCGACGGCACGAAGGCGTGGACGTTCGGCGGCGAGGCCATCGGCGAGTACAAGGCCGACGTCATCGAACACGACCCCGCCGGCCAAGGCACCTTCACGACGCTCGCCGCCCAACTCCCCTCCGGGCGCGCGTGGACGGCCGCCGTGTGGCTGGACGGCGCCGCGTACATCTTCGGCGGCGAGACCGCAGCCGGCACGGTCATCGACGACATCGTCAAGTTCGTCCCCTCGACGGGGAGCGTGAGCCTCATCGGCCACCTGCCCGCGCCCGTCAAGGCCGCCGCGGCCGTGGCCACGGACGACTACGCCTACCTCTTCGGCGGCGTGCGGTCGGACGGCTCTCGCAACGACGACATCCTCCAGTTCGACCCCAGCGACAACGCGGTGGGCGTCTCGGACCGACGCCTGCAGACGCCGCGCGACGGCGTGAGCGCCGTCTGGGACCAGGCCCGGTACATCTTCCTCTTCGGCGGCTGCGAATCCTCGAGTTGCGGCCTCAAGCAGATCCTGCGCTACGACACGGACACGGACCGCATCAAGGCCGTCGGCGGCGAACTGCCCACGGGCCGCGGCCGCACCGCCGCCGTGTGGCTGGACGGCGCCGCCTACGTCTTCGGCGGCCAACAGGGCGCGAGCACGGCGCTCAACCAGATCGTCAAGTACGTGCCGGATGCGCCCAATACGCCGCCCGAGCCCGACTTCGACGTCTCGGGCCATGGCCTCACCGTCGACGTGGACGCGGGCTCCAGCACGGACGCCGAGGCCCCGCTCGACCTCTTCGAGTGGGACTGGGGCGACGGAAGCCAGCACGGCTCGGGCGCGACGGCGAGCCACGTCTACGCCTCCTCGGGCTCGAAGACGATCACGCTCACCGTGACGGACGCGGACGGAGACCGCGCCTCGGTCGCGGCCACGTTCGACCTAGGCCAGACCTCTCAGGGCGGCGGCACGACGCCCACTGGCCCCATCGTCATCTGGTTCCCCACGCAGAACCCCGGCACGTCCTCCAACCACCCGAATTCCCAATCTGAATCGACGAGCCCAGGCGGGGCGGACGCGACGGGCGGCCACTCGTCGAAGCCCGTCGAACGCGTCGACCCGTTGGCGACGCCTCGCCGCACGCCGGGCATCGGTCTCGCCGTCTTCGTGCTTGCGTTGGCCGGCTTCGTCGCGATCACGCGCCGGCGCTAGGCCAAGGCGGCATGGTTCGGCGAGGCGTCCGAGGCGGGTCGTCCGCGCTTCAGCAGGCCCTCCATGAAGAACTCGCCCGCGCGGTAGCTCGAGCGCACGAGGGGTCCGCTGGCGACGTAGAGGAACCCGTGGGCCTCGGCGCGCGCCTTCAACGCGTCGAAGCGTTCGGGCGGGACGTAGGATTCGACGGCGAGGTGCCAATCGCTCGGGCGCAGGTATTGGCCGAGGGTGAGCACATCCACGCCGGCGGCGCGCAGGTCGCGGAAGGTCTCCTCGAGTTCGTCGTCCGTCTCGCCGAGGCCGAGCATGATGGAGGACTTCGTGTACTGGGCAGGGTTCTGCTGTTTGATGTAGCGGTGGACGGCCAAGGACTGGTCGTAGCCGGCGCGCTTGTCACGGACCGTCGGCGTCAGGCGCCGCACGGTCTCGACGTTGTGGGCGATCACGTCCGGCTTGGCGTCGATGATCTTCTGCACGGCGCGCGTATCGCCTTGGAAGTCGGGGATGAGGACCTCGAGCAGCGTCTCGGGGTGGGCGCGTTTGGACTCCGTGATCGTGCGGGCGAAATGGGACGCGCCGCCGTCCGGCAGGTCGTCGCGGTCGACGCTCGTGAGGACGGCGTACTTGAGCTTCAACTCGCCGAGGCTGCGCGCGATCTTCGTGGGTTCCAACGGGTCCAGCCGACCTTGTGGGTTCCCCGTGTTGACGGCGCAGAAGCGGCACCCGCGCGTGCACGTGTCGCCCATGAGCATGAACGTGGCCGTGCCGCCGCCCCAGCACTCGCCGACGTTGGGGCAACGCGCCTCCTCGCAGACCGTGTGCAGGTCCTGCGAGCGAAGGAGACCCTTGATGCGGGCGTAGTTCTCCCCGCCGGGGGGCCGCACCTTGATCCAGGGCGGCAGCCGATTCGTCGGCCCCTTGGGGTAGATGCCCGTCATCCAAAACGGACTAGGCGAGCCGGGATTTAAGCGCTGGCTCAGGCGGCGCTGCCGGAGAGGCGCCCGATGTCGCGCGCCGCGTCCCGCAGGGCGGCCACGAGGTCGGATTCGGAGCCGTCCGAGTTGGCGAGGGCCGCAAGAAGGAACTGGTCGCTTGCCGGGACGACGGCGACGCGCATCCCGTCCGCTTCCGTCAACACTTCGCGTGCGCGTGTCGCGCGGAACTCGGGCAGGGCGCTCTCGCCCGCGGCCGTGAGCGTCGCGCTCAGGCGGCTGAAGGCCGAAAGGTCAAGGTCGGGCCGGTACACTTCGAGAACGCATTGGCCGTCGCGCTGAATGATCTCGGCGCCCTGGATGGCGCCCTCTTTCACGAGTCGGTTCAGCACTTTGGCCAGGTTCTGTCGCGGTTCGTTCTTCATCCCCCACTCACCACGGTTTCGTACGTAGAATTGACTACAGGGCCCTCATCAGTAATAGGTGTTCCCCACGAACATGTTCATGCCTCCCAGGGAGGCATAAAAGGGGGCGTCGGCAACCGTCGACTCCCGCGCCAATGTTACTTCGGAACCGCGAGGGCCGCCATAGACCCTTATGAAGGTCCCGAGAGGGGTAACGACCCGTCCACGACGAGGTCGCTGTGCAGCAGGTAGCCGGCCGTGCGGCGGGCTCCCGGGTTGGTGCTGTCGGGCTGGTGGTCGCCGTTGGCGTCGATCGAGTAGAAGTCGTCGAAGTGTTTCGTCTTGCCGGACTCGACCCGGATGAAGCGCGCCGGCAGCTGGTTGAGGTTGTCGAAGGTGAGCACGGAATCGGGGCGGTCCTGGATGGCCTCGAGCGTCGACTCGACGGAGTCCGGGAAACTGAACGGCACACTGGCCTGGCCGATCGTCTGCCAATGCGACCCGTCGACGCTGGATTCGACGATGACGACACCGTCCTTCGTGGGCGGGTTGTCGAGGACGCCGCCGGGGGCGTCGGCGTAGCGGAAGTAACCGAGCTTGGCGTGGACGACGACCTTGTCGAGGGTCGCGTTGCCGACGAAGTACGTGTGGAAGGAACTCGCGGAGTCGTGGTAGTTGAGGCCGCCGTACCAGCACGGGTGCGCCGCGACGGGGTCCTCGAGAACGTCGGTGGCGCACGACCGCGTGGCCCCGACCTGGGCGACGGGCGCGCCATCGTCGGCGTCGCGGACCTCGGTGACCTGCAGGAGGAACGTCTGGACGGGCGCGAGCTTGAGGGTGATGAAGTAGTCCGCGTAGCCGGAGAGCCCGTCCGCGACGGAGACCGGCGTGCGGGCGCGCAGGAACCGGAACTCGGGTCCCGTGCCGCCGGGGAACGAGACCGCGAAGTTGTCGAGGATCTGCTCGTTGACGGCCGCCGGCGAGACGAGACGGTGGCCGACGTAGGACCACGTGCGACCGTCCAGGCTGCTCTCGATGAACACGGGGTAGCCGACGCCCGTCGGAGGCTGGTTGGGGGCGCGCTCGAGCGACGGGGCGCGGCCGACCTCGGTGACGGTGACGCGGAACGTGCCGGAGTCAAGGCGGTACACCTTGTCGCGGCCCACGAAATAGGTCTGGATGCCGACGTGGCCGAAGCACCCGCCTTGGTCGCTGTCGGGGATCGTCGGGTGGCCGCGCACGAACGTCGTGAGGAACTGTGACTCCATCTTGCGGACGACCGTCCCGCTCTCCGCGACGGACGAGTCGCAGGCCAAGCGCAGCGTGAGCGTGTCGCCGGCCGTCGCGTGGGAAGGGACGGGCAGACCGGCGACCAGGAGTGTACCGATGAGGGCGAGGATGGCGAACCGCATCGTCTTCGTGTCGCCGGGCCCCATCGGGGTATATATTTTTTCTAGGCGCGGCGTGTGCCTACGACGAGCGGCGCTTGAGCAAGGCGCGCGGGTACTCCCTTAGTCCCTTCTGCGCCATCGCTCGCGGCAGTCCGGCGCCGGTGGCCACGACGAACGCGGTCTGCTCGCTCACGAATTGCTCGGGCGCGTGGACATCGCCGTTGACCAAGAACGGCGCGTGAAGGCCTTCGATGAGGCGCGCCACGTGGCCGTTTGCGTACCCGTGGGCCTTCTTCGCCGTGAGTTCGAGGAACACGCCCGTGTCGAGCGCGGCCTTGGCGTCCCTCGCGGACAAGAACCCCGGATGGGCGAGCACGTCCACGTCGGGGCAACGCACGGCGGCCGCGTTCGTCCCCTTGACGACGGGCTCGTTCGGCGTCTCGCCGTGGACGACGACGATCTTCGCCCCCGCCTTGCGGGCGGCCTTCGCGACCTCCGGGATGCGCCGCGGAGCCACATGCGTGATCTCGACGCCCGGCAACGCCACGATCTTCCAGTCCTCCATGGCCGCCTCGCACTCCTTCGTGAGGACGTCGAGGACGCGCGATGCGTCGCGGACGCCCACGTGGTCGGTGAGCGCGATGGCCGCGTGGCCGGCGTGGTGCGCGCGGCGGATATGCTCGATGGGGTGGAGTTCGCCGTCGCTCAGGAACGTGTGGCTGTGGAATTCGTACCTCATCGCTTTCGCTTCTCCAGGACGTCGAGGATCTCGTGGAGCGTGACGCCGCGGCCCAGGCAGGCGGCGAGCGTGTGGTAGACGACATCGGCCGCCTCTTCCGCCACCCGTTGCTCGGACTCGTTGGCGAGGGCCATGACGAGTTCCGTGGCCTCCTCGCCGACCTTCTTCGAGGCGAGCTTGGGGTCCGCCAGGAGCTTCGCCGTGTACGAACCCGCGGGCGGGTGGAGCTTGCGCTCGCGCAGCACGAAGGCGAGGTCCGCGAGGCCGGGCCGGGGCACGTCGGCGTCCGAGCGGCCGAAACACGTGGCCGTCCCCGTGTGGCACGCCGGGCCGGACTGGTGCACGAGGGCCAGGAGGGCGTCGCCGTCGCAGTCGCGCGCGAGGCGCACGAGGTCCTGCACGTGTCCGGACTCCTCGCCCTTCATCCAGAGGCGGCCGCGGCTGCGGCTGTGGTAGTGGACGCGCTTCGTCTCGAGCGTCTTCGCGAGCGCTTCGCGGTCCATCCATGCGAGCATGAGGACCTCGCCGGTCGTGGCCTCCTGGGCGATGACGGGGGCGAGTCCGCGTTCGTCGAACGTCACCTCCGAAGGCTCGAAGGTCTTCACGGCCGCAGTTCCACTCCCTTGCCCGTGATGGCCTGCTTGAGGCTTCGCGGCGTGTACTCGCCCGAGTGGAAGAGGCTCGCGACGAGGGCGGCGTCCGCTTGGCCTTTGGTGAGCGCGCCGAGGGCGTCCTCGGGGCTGCCGCAGCCGCCCGAGGCGACGACGGGCACGCGCACGGCGCCCGCGACGGCCGCCGTGAGGGCGAGGTCGTAGCCCTTGCGCGTGCCGTCCGCGTCGATCGAGGTGAGGAGGATCTCGCCGGCGCCGAACTCGGTGGCCTTTTTCGCCCACGCGACGGCCTCGTGGGTCGTGGCCGTGCGCCCGCCGTGCGTGTAGACCTTCCACGCGTTGCCTTCGCGCTTGGCGTCGATGGCGCACACGACGCATTGGGAGCCGTAGTCGCGCGCGATGGCCCGCATGAGGGGCGGGTCCTCGAAGGCGGCCGTGTTGACGGCGACCTTGTCGGCCCCGGCGCGCAGGAGGTTCTTCGCGTCCTCCACCGTGCGGACGCCGCCGCCCACCGTGAGGGGCACGAAGAGGCGTTGCGCCGTCTCGCGCACGGTCTCGACGAGCGTCTTGCGGCCCTCGACGGTGGCGCTGATGTCGAGGAAGCACACCTCGTCGGCGCCTTCCTGTCCGTAGCGTTCGGCGAGCGAGGCGGGGTCGCCCTGGACCTTGAGGTTCTCGAACTGGACGCCCTTGACGACGCGTCCCTCGTGCACGTCCAGGCAGGCGACGATGCGTTTAGCGACCACGATACTCGACCCGTCCCTTCGTCGAGGCGACGTCGGACGCGGTGGCCAAGGCGTCGCGCACGCTCAACGCGAGCGCCTTGACCGCGCACTCGACGACGTGGTGTTCGTCGCGGCCGCGGCGCACGTCCACATGGAGCGTCCAACCCGCCTCGAAGGCGAGGCTGCGCAGGAAGTGCTCGTACATCGGCATGGGGAGGGCGCCTTCGTAGTACGGGCGGCCGCCGACGTCGAGGGCGACGGCGACGAGCGCGTCGTCCATCGGCAGGAGGCGTTCGCCGTAACGCTTGACCGGTCGGTTCTCCGAGAGGACGCGCAGCGCGCGCCCCAGGGCGAGGGCGACGTCCTCGACGAGGTGGTGCTCGACGTCGTCGTGGCTCTTGGCCACGACGCGCAGGCCGAGGCCGCTGTGCTTGCCGAAGGACTCGACCATGTGGTCGAGGAACGTGTTGCCGGTCTTCGACTTGGTCTCGCCGCCGATGTCGACGGTGATCTCGGTCTCCTTCGTCTTGCGCTCGAGCTTCGTCATGATTTGGGGACCTCCGCGAGGGCTTGGGCCTGGGCGAACGAGAACCGGTCGAGGTAGAGGGCCATGCCGACGATGGCGCCCGCCGCGCCCGCATCGCGCAGCTGCCGCACGTCGTCGAGGCTGGAGACGCCCCCCGAGGCGAGGATCGGGAGTTTCGTGGCGCGCACGAGTTTCTGGACGCCTGAGCGGTCGACGCCCTCCATCTTGCCCTCGACGTGGACGGCCGTGTAGAGGAGGCCCGCGAGCGGCACGCCTTGGACGGACTTGGCGACGTCCAGAAGGGTCTTGCCCGTGCCGGCCGTCCACCCGTGGCTGACGACCTGGCCCTCGCGCGCGTCGACGGCGAGGACGATCTGCTGGGGGAACTCCTGGGCGACCGTCGCGAGCCACGCGGGCTCCTGAAGGCCTTGCGTGCCGATGACGACGCGCTTGGCCCCGGCGTCCAGGAGTTCGCGGGCGCGTTGCGTCGTGCGCACGCCGCCGCCGACTTGGACGTTGACGCGGGCGTCGCGAAGGATGCGGTCGATGACGAGCCGGTTGTCGCGCTTGCCGAAGGCCGCGTCCAGGTCGACGACGTGGAGCCATTGGGCGCCTTCGCGCACCCACCGGTCGACGACCGCGAAGGGGTCGGGCAGGTTCACTTGTTCCGTGCCGACCTTGCCGCCCACGAGTTGGACGACGCGGCCGCCCATGAGGTCGACGGCGGGGTAGAGGATCACAGGACCGCCTCCGCGTGGCGGACCCAGTTCTGGAGGAAGCGAAGGCCGTGGGGGCCGGATTTTTCGGGGTGGAACTGGGCGGCCCACGTGTTGCCCTTGCGGACGGCGCTCGAGAAGCTCAGGCCGTGGCTGGTTTCGGCGATGCCCACGTCGTCCTCCGGGTCGGGGTAGTACGAGTGGACGAAGTAGAAGTAGGAATCGTCCGGGACGCCCTCGAAGGCGGGGTCGCCGCGGTGGCGGACCTTGGACCAGCCCATATGGGGCACCTTGGGGCCGCCGAACTTGGGGAAGGCCTTGACGTCGCCGCGGATGAACTTGAGGCCGTCGGAGTTGGGCGACTCGGCGCTGTGCTCGAGGAGGAGTTGGAGGCCTAGGCAGACGCCCAGGGCGGGGGCGCCGGCGGTGAGTTTCGCGCGCAGGGCGTCGCGCACGGGGTCGAGGGCGCGCATGCCCGCGCCGAAGGCGCCCACGCCGGGCAGGACGAGGGCGTCCGCGTCCAGCCACGCGCCGGGCTCGCCCGAGACCCGCACGTCCGCGCCGCTGGCCTCGAGCCCCTTGCGCAGGCTGTGGAGGTTGCCGATGCCGAGGTCGCAAACCACGACCTTCACGCTCCGACCCTCCGTTCGTGCGGTCGCCCCAGGATCTCCTCGAGGGCCCCAAGGAGGTGGCGGGTGTCGGCGGCGGCGCCGACCGTGAACCGCACGTGGTCCCGCAGGGCCGGTTCGTGCCGGTAGAGGCGGACGAGGATGTCCTTCTTGCGAAGCCGCTCGTAGAGGTCCTCGCACCCGATGGGCGGGAGGGTGAGGAGGAAGTTGGCGTGGCTGGGCCAGACGCGGAAGCCGAGCGCCGAGAGGCCCTGGGCGAGCTTCTCGCGTTCGCGCACGATCGTCTGGATTGCCGTGTCGACGTGGCTGCGGTCTGCCAGGGCGCGCACGGCGATCTGCTCGCTGAGGACGTTCACGGCGAAGGGCGGCTTGGCGCGTCGGACGAGTTCGGCCACCGCCGGGTGCCCGACGCCGAAGCCCACGCGCAGGCCCGCGAGGCCGTACGCCTTGCTGAGGGTGCGCGTGACGATGAGGTTGGGGAACTTGTCGACCAAGGGGAGGACGCTCGCGCCGGCGAACTCGGCGTACGCCTCGTCGACGACCACGGGGCCCTCGAAGGATTCCAGGAGTTCGCCCACGAGGCGCGGGTCGAAGAGGGTGCCGGTGGGGTTGTTGGGGTTGCAGATGAGGACGAGGTCGGGCTTGTGGCCCAGGAGTTTGCTGGCCGTGATCTGGAAGTCGTCGTTCGTGGGCACCGGGACGTAGGTGGCGCGGCTCAGGCGCGCGAGGTGTGGGTACATCGAGTAGCTGGGCGTCGGAACGACGAGGCGTTGGCCGGGTTCGAGGAAGAGGCGGAAGAGGAGGTCGAGGATCTCGTCGCTGCCGTTGCCGACCCAGAAGTGGTCGGCGGGCAATCGGAACGCGTGGCCCAAGGCGTCCAGGAGCGGCTTGTTGTCGCGGCTGGGGTAGAGGTGGGCGTCCTCGGTGCGGACGGCGGCGCGCACGGCCGGGTGCGGGCCGAGGAGGTTGACGTTCTGGTCGTAGCGTTTGTGGGGCCCGACGGGCGCCTCGTAGTAGGGCGGGTAGTCGTCGGTGCGGCGGCGCACGTCGTCGAGGAAACTCAAGGGCCGAGCCTCCGGCGGACGGCGTTCGCGTGGTTGGGCAGGCCCTCGGCCTCCGCGATGGCGATTGCGGCGGGTCCCGCCTTCGCGAGGCCCTGGCGATCCACGCGTTGGCGCACGCGCTGGCGCAGGAAGTCGTAGACGCTCAAGGGGCTGCTCCAGCGGGCGGTGCGGTTGGTGGGCAGGACGTGGTCGGCGCCGGTCGCGTAGTCGCCCAGGCTGGCGCTCGCAAGCGGGCCTTCGAAGATGGTGCCGGCGGACCGCAACTGGTCGGCGATCCTGGTCGCCCCGGCGCCGAGGAGTTCGACGTGTTCGGGCGCGGCCGCGTCCAACAGGTCCGGCACGTCCTTCTCGCTGGCCGCGACGACGATGAGGCCGTCGCGGACGAGGCTCGTCTCGAGGACGCCCTTGCGTTGGGCCGATTGGACGCGCTCGTCGGCGAGCGTCGCCAATCGTCGCGCGTAGGCGGTGTCCGTGGTGACGACCAGGGCGCGCGCCTCGGGGTCGTGCTCGGCCTGGGCCAGGAGGTCCACGACGACGAGCTCCGGGTCCGTCTTGGGGTCGGCCCAGATCGCCAGCTCGCTGGGGCCTGCGATGGCGTCCGTGCCGACGACGCCCTGGAGTTGGCGCTTGGCCTCCGCGACGTAGACGTTGCCGGGCCCGACGACCTTGTCCACGCGGGGCACGGTCGCGGTGCCGTACGCGAAGGCGGCGAGGGCCTGCGCGCCGCCGATGGCGTAGACTGCGTCGACCTTCGCCAGGTGCGCGGCGGCCAGGACGAGCGGGCTCGGCAGGCCCTGCGGGCCGGGGGGCGAAGCGAGGTAGACCTCGTCGACGCCGGCGACGCGGGCGGGGATGCACGTCATGAGGACGGTCGAGGGGTACGCGGCGCGGCCCCCGGGTGCGTACGCGCCGATGCGCCGCAGCGGGACCCACTCGGTCGTGAGCCGCAGGCCCGGCGCGACGGCGGTCGCGACGCGCTTGGGCTTGAGGGAGCGTTGGTAGCGTTCGAGGTGCGCGGCGCTCAGTTGGAGGGCCTTCTTGAGCTCGGCGGGCAGGCGGTCCCACGCGCGGTCGATCTCCTTGCGTTCGACCTTGGCCACGGCGCGGTCGACGCCGTCGAGCGTCTTCGTCCACTCGCGGACGGCCGCGTCGCCGCGTTCGCGCACGCTCGCCACGATGCGTTGGACGGCCGTCACGACGTCGGGCCGCGACTCGCTCGTCGAGACCTGTTGCATCTGCCGCTTGAACTCGGCGGCCGCGAGGACGCGCATCAGGAGACCATCCGGTCGATGGGGACGACGAGGATGCCCCGGGCCCCGATCCGTTGGAGCCGGCGGGTGACTTCGTACACCTTGTCCGCGTCGACGACGACGTGGACGGCCTTCATCTTCGGGTTGCCCGCGAGGTCCATGACGGTGGGTCCCGCGATGCCGGGGGCGATCTTGCGCACCTCGTCGAGGGCGGAGGTGGGCACGTCCATCATGAGGTAGCGCTTCGCCCGCGCGTCGACGACGCTCTTGAGGGCGAACCGGATGTCCTCGACGAGCTCCTTGTGCGCGCCGCGCAGCGAGGCCGGGTTCGCGATGAGCCACGCCGTCGACTTGAGGAGGCTCGCGACCTCCACGAGCTCGTTCATGGCGAGCGTGCTGCCTGTGGCCGTGAGGTCGGTGACAGCGTCCGCGACGCCGATGTGCGGCATGACCTCCGTGGCGCCCGAGACGGGGATGATCTTGGCGCGCTTGCCGTGCTTACGAAGGAACGACTTCGTGAGGTTGGGGAAACTCGTGGCCACGGCGAGTTCCTTGGGAAGGTCCTTGATTCTTCGGATCCGCGTCTTCTCGGGGACCGCGAGGACGAGCCGGCAGGAGCCGAACCCCAGGTCGAGCAGCCGGCGCACCTTGGCGCCCGACTCCATGACGAGGTCGAGGCCCGTCACGCCCATGTCGACGCGCCCGTCCTGCACGAGTTCCGGGATGTCCTGCGCCCGGACGAAGAGGACGCGCACGCGCCCGTCCCACGTCCTGGCAAAGAGTTGGCGGCTGCCGGTCTCGATGCTCATTCCCGCGCGGCGCAGGAGCTCGACGGCTTGCTCGCTCAGGCGGCCCTTGTTCGGGACGGCGATGGAAACGGAGACCTCGCTGGGTTGCTTCATGGTGAAAAACCTCCTCGACGCTGCGGCGGTCGGGGGCCGACTAGGCATGATGCGCTTGGACGGCGTGGCCCAGTAGCGTCATGGTCGACAACGTCCCCACGGGTAATGCGGCGTTTAAAGGATTACGCCGAATAAACCAGCCGGACCAACGAGACAGCGACAAACTTCAAATACTCATGCTGGGACGTGGTCGTTGGGTGGTCCGTCTGACCAATGGTGTCCTGCTACGTACGTTGATTGCGAGCCTCGTCGTCCTGTCCCTGTCCCTGGTGCCTGTCGCGCCGGCGGCCGGGCCGGCCGCGTCGCCCGTGTTGGACCTCTACTTCAAGTCCGACGGGCTCACGACGGATCCGCCAACCGCGGCGACATCCTCGACCAAGACCTTGAGCGATGATGACCCGGCGGGCTTCAACGCACCCGCGGCGCCCGTCTTCATCGGCGGCGGCGCCCTGCTCTACACGTGGGGCACGTACAAGTTCACGGAAGACGTCACGATCACCCAGATCGGCGTGGCGACCGTCTTCGTCACCGCGGACACGGCCGCCCTCATCGACGACATCGGCGTCTACGTGTACAAGGGCACCTCCACGACCTCGACCGCAAGCGGTGGCCGCGGATTCTACGCAGACTCCAGCACGAGCGCCCCGCTCGGCACGAACACGCTCGCCAACGGCAAGGTCCTCAAGTTCGAGATCCCCCTGGCGGGCCTCTTGGGCTCCAAGTGGAAGAAGGACGACGTGCTCAGCGTCGCGCTCGCCGTCTCGGCCCTGACCGTCGAAGGCACGCCCACCGACGTCAAGCTCGCCTTCGGCTCCGCCAAGCACCCGAGCCGCATCAGCTTCGCCGTGGACCACGTGCCGGCCTCCGCCAAGTCCGAGGCCAGTCTCACAAGCTTCTACCTCGGGGACAAGTCGCTCCAGTCCGACGCGCCCATCGCCGAGGTCGTCCTCAAGCGCCAGACCGAGTCGAAGGAGCCCAACTCCGGACTGGGCCCCGCCTCCGCGGGGTCGAGCTCGGCCTGGTCGTGGGGCAAGGTCACCCTCGGCCAGCCCCTCAAGGCCGCAGGCGAGTGTCTCGTCGTCGTCTACATCGGACTCGGCGAGTCGCCCAGCGCCGCCGCCATGCGCGGCCTGCGGGCCGTCATCCTCCTCACGCCTCCGGGCGCGACGGCGGCGATCCAACGCCAGCAGGACATCGGCATCCGCCCCACGGCCTTCCAATCGGCCTCGGCGGTCGCCGCACCGACCCGGTTCGCGCTCGCCGTCAACATGACGGGCATCGACGTGCCGGCCGGGACGTCCTTCGAACTCCAGTTCCTCACGTGGTCCACGAGCGACACCCCCGGCAAGCTCTTCGTCCACTACGGTGCCAAGACGACGCCGTCGGCCGTCCACTTCATCGCCTCCGGCTCCGGCGCGGCGCCCCCGGCCTCGTCGAGCCCGACGAGCACGACCGCGACGACCTCGTCGTCCGCGGGGCAGACCTCGTCCTCCGCCGCCGTGACGTCCACGAGCGTCGCGACGAACGGTTCGGGCACGAACGACACGGCCGGCGCAGAAACGGCCGGCGCCAAGGACGCGAGCCCGCCCGGCAAGCTTCCGGGCGTCGGCGTCTGGGCCGCCATCGCCGTCCTCGCGTGCGTCGCCGTCCTCGCGCGCCGGCGGACGTAAGGCCTTTTGGCCGCGGCGCCCGTTCCGGGCGCCGTGACGCGCAACCAGGAGGTGGCCCAGCTCCTCTACGAGATGGCCCAGATCCTGGAAGTGCAGGGCGTCCCGTTCAAGCCACGCGCCTACCAACGCGCCGCCCTCAACGTGGAATCCCTGGGCGAGGACGTGGCCGTCCTCGCGCAAGAGGACCGCCTCGCGAAGGTCCCCGGCGTCGGCAAGGCCATCGAGGAGAAGATCCGCGAATTCCTCGCGACGGGCCAGATCCGCCGCCTCGAGGAACTGCGCAAGGAGATCCCACCCGGCGTCCTCGCGCTCCTACAGGTCCCCGGCATCGGCCCGAAGACGGCCGTGCGCCTGCAGAAGGAACTCAAGATCCGGTCCATGGCCGACCTGGAGAAGGCGGCCAAGGCCGGCAAGATACGCGGCCTCAAGGGGTTCGGCGAGAAGAGCGAACAGGAGATGCTCTCCTCCGTGGCCCGCGTCAAGGCGCGGCCCTCGCGCATCCCGTACGCGGCCGCCTTGACCGTCGCCGAGGACCTCGTCTCGCACCTGCGCAAGCGATCGCCGGCGGACCAGGTCGAGTACGCGGGGTCGCTGCGCCGGGGCCGCGACACCGTCGGGGACCTCGACCTCTTGGCCGTCGCGACGGCGAAGAAGGCGCCCGCCGTGATCGAGGCCTTCAAGGCCTTCGGCCAAGTCGTGACCGTCCTCGAGTCCGGCACGACGCGCGCACGCGCCATCCTCTCGGGAGGCGTCCACGTGGACCTTCGCGTCGTCGAACCCGGGTCGTACGGCGCCGCCCTCGTCTACTTCACGGGCAGCAAGGCGCACGACATCGCCCTGCGCACCCGCGCCCTCAAGAAAGGGTGGACGGTCAACGAGTACGCCCTCGCCGACAAGAAGACGGGCAAGCGCATCGCGGGCGCCACCGAGGAGGAGCTCTATGCCAAGCTCGGCCTCAGGTGGATTCCGCCCGAGCTGCGCGAGGACATCGGGGAACTCGAGTTGGCCGGGAACGGAAAGCTGCCGGACCTCGTGGAGGCCAAGGACCTACGGGGCGAACTCCACACGCACACCGACGAGTCCGACGGGCGCTCGCCACTCGGCGACATGGTGGCGGAGGCCGCCCGCCTGGGCTACGCGTGGTTCGGCGTGAGCGACCACGCCGAGGGGATGGGCATGGTCAACGGCCTCGACCATGCCCGCCTCAAGATCCAGCGCAAACGCATCGACAAGCTCCAGACCGCGTATCCCAAGATGCGCCTCTTGCATGGCCTCGAGGTCGACATCAAGAAGTCCGGCGAACTCGCGCTGGAGGCCGCGGCGCGGCGCGACCTCGACTATGTCATCGTGAGCGTCCACTCGGCCTTCAACCTCCCGCCCAAGGACCAGACGGCGCGTATCCTGCGGGCCTTCGACCAGGGCGCGGACGTCTTCGCCCACCCGACGACGCGCAAGGTCCTCGGGCGGCCCGAGATCGACGCCGACTGGGACCGGGTCTACGCCGCCGCGGCCGAGCAAGGCGTCGCCCTCGAGATCAACGCGTCGCCCGACCGCCTCGACCTCTCGGGCGAACGCGTGCGCGCCGCCAACGTCCACCACCCGCCCTTCGTGATCGATTCGGACGCGCACACGGACACGGGTCTCGCCTGGATCCGCTACGGCCTGCCGCAGGCCCGACGCGGCGGATTGCAGGCCAAGGACGTCCTCAATGGGTTGACCGCGGCCCAGTTGGCGAAGCGGTTGGGCCGCTCACGCCGGGCGTAGGCTGTTCGCCCCAGAGTCCGCGTGCGCCCAGGACCGCCTTGAGCTCGTCGCACCAGCGCTGAGGCTCGCCGGTCTTCGTGACGAGCAGGTCCGGGTCCGCGGCGGCCTTCGCCTGGCGCGCGAAACCCACGTGCGTGGAGTACGTCGTGAGGACGCGCACCGCGTCCGGCGCGTAGCGCTGGAGGAACCGCAGGAGGTCGAGACCCGACAGGTTCGGCAGGCGCTCCTCCGTGATGACGACCTCGAACTCCGTGGCGCGCAGGCGCACGAGCGCGTCCTCGGCGGACCCGACGCCCTCGATGGACGTCCCCATCGGCATGCATTGGCCCAGGATCGTCACGTAGCGTCGCTGCTCGTGCTCGTTCGGCTCGACGAGAAGGACCCTCACCCCTGTCCCCCTTTGTTCGGCACGCGTATCGCCGCCGAGTTTTAATGGCGTCACTAGTTCGCGAATTCCACGAGGCGTGCCGCCGAATCGGCGAACTCACGTGGGAAGCCTGCGCACCGCGTCGGCGAACGCCTTGGGTTCTTCGAGGAAGGGGCAATGGCGGCTGTGAGGGAACTCCGGCGCGTCGTTGCGGGGGAAGATCGTCTTCCATTCCTCGAGCGCCGCGTAGTACCAACCTTGGCGTGGGAACGCGAGCAGGGCGGGCAAGGCGTACGTGCGGCCGCGCGCGCCCGCGGTGCCGAGTTGCCGGTAGCTTTCGCACGCCGTGTCCGTCTGGCACTTCATGTGTTCGGCCATCATCCATGCGGTCGACTCGGGCGTGGCGGCGAGGACCATGCGCTTGAGGAAGGAGCCGATGAACTTCTCGCGGTCCGTGCGTAGCCGGTTGCAGACGCGGTCCGGGATGGTCGGGTCCTCCTCGAAGACGGGCGGGAAGTCGACGAGGCCGACGGCGCGCAGCTTGGCGGGTCCGTGGCGGTCGAGGTAGCGCATCGTGATGCCGCCGCCCATGGACCAACCGACGAGGGCGACGCGTTCGAGGCGCAGGTGGTCGAGGAGGTCGGCGACGTCGTCGGCGAAGTGGTCCATCGTGTGCGTGCCGGGCCGCGTCTCGCTCGCGCCGCAGCCGCGCAGGTCGAGGGCGACGCAGCGGTGGTCGTCGGCGAGGAGGGGGAACTGCGCGTCGAAGAACCGGCTGGACATGGCCCAGCCGTGGACGAAGACGATGGGCGGTCCTTCGCCTTCGTCGCGGTAGTGGATCTGGGTGCCGTCGCGGGCCCGGAAGTGGGGCACGGGTCGGGGCGATGAGGGACCCGCGAATCTAGCTTTGGGTGGCGCTGGAACCAGCGCTGCCCATAACGGCCAAATAGGCTCCGCCGGGTCGCATCGTTCCATGAACGCGCTCCGCTTCGCGGTCGCCGCCCTCGCGGTCTCCGCAGTCGCCCTGACGAACCTGAACACCGCCGCGGCCGAGACGACGATCTGTCCCGGATCCTCCCTGCTCAAGGTCTGCGTCGTGAAGGGGAGCGCCGAACTCACCGTCTACCCGGTCCAGCCCGGCGCCTCGATCCCCATGGGAGAGCTCCAGGAGTGGGCCATGAGCACCGGCTCGGGCTCCGTCCACCTGACCTGCTTCTACGGCTCCATCGAGACGTGCGACACGCTCGCGTCCCTCGGCTTCTCCTACGTGCGCACGCTCGCGACCGTCTCCCGGCCCGACGTGGACCCGTCGCCGCTGTTCTGCGGCATCGGCGTCTACTCCGCCACGCTCACGGTGCTGGTGCTGGGCAACGGCGTCGAGGACGCGCCGTTCCTCACGGCCGACAGCACGTGCTAAGCGTGCGACGAGGCGCGTCGGTGGCCGGGCGCACCCCGCCCGCCACCGATACCCTTATCATTTTCCTCCGTTAACGGGGGCGCCCCCAAGAGGACCTCAATGCCTCGACTGAGCCCCGCGATCTTCGGCGCCCGATTCTGCACCAAGTGTGGCCAACGCCAACGCAGCATCAACCACACGTGCCAACCCAGCGCCCTCAAGAAGAACGTGCGGCTGCAGGACTGGAACAAGCGGTCCGTGGCCGCCGGCCAGCCCGCCAAGCCCACGAAGAAGTAGTGTTTTCTTCAGTCGAGGACGCGGCGGATCGCGTCTCCGACGGCGTCGCCGACGTACGTGAAGAGGATCGTCCACAGGACGGTCCCGAGGAAGATCGACGCCACGAGGCGCCGGTCCGACATGCCGGTCAGTTTTCCCACGAAGACGCCCGTGACGAGCCCCGAGCCGACGGGCAAGAACGTGAAGAGGGCGAGGCCCACGAAGTGGAAACGCCGAAGCCAATGGCGGCGCTCGTACGCCAATGCGGCCTTCTCCTCTTGGCGCTGGAAGAAGCGGTCGATGCGGCTCCATTGCCGGATGAGCTCCACGTTGCGCACGATCCAGACGAGGAGCAGGAACTGGACCCAGAGGACGATGACGAGGATGAACCAGGGCGTGAGCTGGACGCCGACGCCGTAGACGACGGCGAGCTGGATCCCCGCCAAGGCGAGGAGTTCGAGCTTCCACATGGGCGCCACGAGCGAGGGGGCGAAGAGCGCGGCCAGCCCGAGCGGCAGGAGCACGAGGGCGAGCGGGATGAACAGGCTCACGAGCGGCGGCAACCGCTCGGTGTACCAGTACCACGGGTCGACGTGGCGGCTCCAATGGGGCGCGCGGGACCCGGTCAAGCGGGCGCGGTCAGGCGGGACCCCCGGATTAGGGATTCGTATCCCCCGCGGGCCCCCAGTTAATAACCAAAGGCGGGGCGCTGGGGGCCCACGGGCGCCGGTCCGAGTGCATGATTAAATAGCGTCCCGCCAACTGCCGGTTTGGTGGTCTGGTGCGACGCGTCCTAGGTCTTGCGTTGCTGTTCGTCCTGGCAAGCCCCGTCGCGGCCCACGACGTGTACTACGCGGGCGGCGTCGATTCCAGCAATGACCTCGCCGCGCAGGCGCCCGCCGTCGGATGCGAGGACATCGGCTCCGCGGGGATCGGCATCATTTGCTACCGCGCCGGACACATCGAGCCGGGTTTCGCCGGCGACATGACGATCCAGATCCACGACGATCTCAACACCGCGGTCGGCGCCCTCTACTGCCAGGATGCCAACTCGGACGCGATCTGTGGAAACGACGCGGAGCCGTTCCACCGGTTCTGCGGCGAGGAAACGTTCTACGTGCCCGGCTCGGGTGGGTCTCTGGAAATCTGGGATCCGTTCCTGGACGTCTGGGTCTACCTCGACGGCGCCGTGTCCGGTCTCCCGGTCGGAAGTCCGTGCGCCACCATCTCCGTCGCCTTCACGGGTTTCGTCCAGCACTATTGAAGGCGTCCGGCCGGTGGGAACCCTCGAACCCGCGGCGGCCTATCCACATGGGTGCGGCAGGCACGGCAGGTCGTAGACGACGCAGGCGACGAGTTCGCCCGCGTCGCCCGTGTGCCGCAGCGGGTCGCACGTGGGTTTCGCCGCGGCCGTCAACGTGAGGGGCGTGGCGGTCACGAGGCCGAAGCCGACGAGCAGCATGACGGCCAGGAGAATCGCCTTCATGTCCATCACTCGCAGGGGTGGGGCTGTCGGGCGCAGGGCGGGCACGAGACGAGGATGACCTCGCCGCTCGTCGGATCGACGAGCGCGTAGCAGGGAGCCGCCGCGGCGGGTTCCGCGATGTGGACCTCTCCGGCCCCGCTCCAGGCCAAGAGTCCGACGGTCAGGAGGCCCGCGACGACAAGGATGCGGCCGAGCATGGCCGCCGCGAAGGACGCGGCCGCCTAAAGGCGTTGCCCGCGGCTTGTCGATAGGGGGTGAGGGCCGGCGGGCCTCGGTGTGGAATCCGACGGCGGGCCGGTGTCCTGGTGGCTGGTACGCGACCTGGTGATCGCGCAACCCGCCGCGGGCCGTCGACCCCCACCCGGCCCGAGCCACTCGACTTCTCGTTTCTAACCCTTGTGGTCTTCCGCCCACGCGCCCCGCGCGCCCACACGTCGTCGCCTAGTGTTGGTGGCAATGCTTGTTCATGCTCGGCGGCGAGACGGAGACGTAGTCGGTGCAACTGAAGGAGCCGTCGTTGGAGACCCAGATCCAGCTCTGCAGCGTGTGGTCGCTCGCGCAGCCCGTCGCGCTGCACGTGAAGACGCCGTACTTCGTGCCGCCCGCACTGTTGACGCCCGAGCCGCAGTCCGTGGTCGTGTGGTAGATGGCGGAGCAGAAACTGCCGAGGCCGCTCACGAGGGGGCCGCCGCTGCATCCGTAAAGGAACGAGATCTGGTGGTCGACCTTCGTGCTCCAGCCGGCGCCCACGGTCTCCAAGGAGGCATGGACCGTCTTCGAAGACCACGTGCAGGGAGGCGGCGGCGTCTCATCCGGGTAGGCCTCGAAGTGGATCCAACCCGTCGTGCCTTGCCCGAGGACGCCGCAATGGTTGAGGTTGCTGACGGCACTGTCGACGAAGACGGCGACGACCCAGGGCGGGGCAAACCATGGGTCGCCGATGGCAACGTCGCCGGCCGCGGCGCAGAAGGGCACCGATGCCTCTGCCTTCGACGGGTCGCCGCAGACGCCGTCGCCGTCGACGTCCGTGCACAGGACGCCGCCCACGGGGGCGAAGAGCGCGTCGGCGACGAAGACCGAGGCCAATTGGGGCGACGCCGTCATCGCGTACGGGTCGAAGATGCAACCGCCCACGCTCGTCGTCTCGCCGAGGCCTCCACCGAACTGGACCATGGCCACGTCCGTGCCGCCGACCTCGTACGAGCAGTCCGATGAGTGGTTGGAGCCGAAGTTCAGGAGCAGGCCTTGGCCCGTCGCGGGGCCGGAGCCCAAGGCCGCCATCGCCAAGGCGCCGGCTACCGCTAGCATGATGGTACGCATACTGACCGCCCGTGACGGCGCCGCAAGGAGCCGCCGCACCCGAATCAGGTGCGGGGGTCATTCTCCTTTGAGGCCGCTCGTTGTATCTGGGCGCGCGCCTAGAGCGGGTCGAGCCCGACCGTGACCGTGGCCGGCACGATGCGGATGTCCGACGCCCAGTAGATGGGCAGGCAGTCGAGGCCGGTCAAGCTCGCGCAGTGGGTGACGATGCCCGCCGCCATGCCCATCGCGCAGCCCGCGTTGGCTACGACCTGGATCATGGGCGAGCCCGAGTCGCCGCCCGAGATCTCGCCGACGCCCGTGTACCTCGTCCCGTCGCTTGCGCTCGCCTGGCTCACGCGGGGGATCGAGGCGACGAGGCCCGTCTGGATGCCGTGGCCCGTGTGCTTGAGGACGCCGCCCGTGCCGTTCCACGTGCTGCAGCTGGGGCCGCCGACGTTGGCCATGTTCGGGTCGACCCACGTGCGCCACTGCGCGTCGATGTTCATGAGCGACCAGTCGTCGCCGATGCCGTTGTTGTGGAAGCTGGCGACCGAGCCCAAGCGCGTGACGAGCGGGATCGTGGGCGCGGGCACGGCGAGGATGTAGACGACCTCGCCCACGCCGGCGACGCAGTGGCCGGCCGCGCCGATCTGCGTGCTGCTCGAGTAGATGAAGTTGTACGTGCACAGGGCCCCGCTGTTGCTCAGGAAGAGCGAGCCCGGGCGGATGAAGAGGTAGTCGGGCGAGACCGGCAGGTTCACGGGCGCCGTGGCCTCGGGCCCGACGAACTCGCGCGTGAGCGGGTTGTAGAGCTTGCCCTGCGCGCCGGCGAGGTCGGCCATCGCCCGCGCTTCCTCCGTCCACCACACGGGGGCTTCCCCCTTGAGTTGGATGATCTTGTACTCCGACTCCGAGCCGCCCACGAGGGGCAGACCCGTGGCGATCAACATGCCGATTGCGAGGAGGATCCGGGCGCGCATCATACCAACCGATTCCGGCCCCAAGGGGGCGGCCCACGTACTCGTCCAGGGGATTTGACCGCATGCGTCTCTCGACGAATACAAGCGCCGAATCCACGGTCTGGGACCCGGCGCGTCGCAAAACCATATATCTCGAACCCGTCCGTCCGCGGCCCCGATGCCCGCCACCCGCGCAACCCTCCTCGCGCTCGCCTCGCTCTTGGCCCTGGCCGCTCCCGCCCTCGTCGAGGCCGCGCCGCCCGTCCCGGGCTTCCACGTCGTCCAGGTCGCCAACGGCCACCTCTTCACGTGCGCCGTCACCGCCGACCACAAGGCGTGGTGTTGGGGCGAGAACCGCTACGGACAACTCGGCCAAGGCTACGTCGACTCGACGGCCGCCGTCGTCACCCACTTCACTCCGCTCGAGATCCCCGTCCCGGACATCGTGGAGATAAAGGGCGGCTACGACGGGATGGTCTGCGCCATCACGGGCAGCGGCAACGTGTGGTGCTGGGGCCACTCCACGTGGCCCCCGAACCCGACGCCGACGCTCGTCCCGGGCATCACGGGCGCGACCCACCTCGCCGTCGGAACCGGCCACGTGTGCGCCGCGAAGGCCGACGGCACCGTCTGGTGCTGGGGCGGCAACGGCGACGGCGAACTCGGCACGGGCGACTTCCAATCCGCCACGACGCCCGTCCAATCCCTCATGACGGGCGCGGTCTCCATCACGGCCGGCTGGTGGCACACGTGCGCCGAGAAATCCGACGGGAGCCTTTGGTGCTGGGGCCGCAACTCGGAAGGCCAGATCGGCGCCAACAGCACGAGCCCGTACGTCACGACGCCCACCCGCGTCGTCGGCCTCTCGACG
>Ga0070694_100000004_pt1 | contig 105000 bp, 115 predicted proteins | sample KBSK1251metaG_FD_65470 | JGI IMG/M metagenome (GOLD analysis project Ga0070694, IMG submission 65470) | Corn, switchgrass and miscanthus rhizosphere microbial communities from Kellogg Biological Station, Michigan, USA - KBS K1-25-1 metaG | ecosystem: Host-associated > Plants > Roots >...
TTACGTATACAAATCGGATGTCGCCGGGGTTGAACGTCAAGAGCTGCTGATCACCAACAAGCCTTATGGCGGGAAAGTTTTCACCTGGGTCAATCAAGACGCTGTCAGGAGGCATCTTTACGGCAACACTGATCGAACTAGAGTTTAATGAAAATCTCCATCTTCCCTGCGTTTTGTCAACGAGATCCTGGGTGCTGTAACTTATTCTCGCGTTGGAAACAGCTGGGGTCTTTAGCACGATTTCATTCGGAGTGCTACCAAGATCAAAGTCAATTACATTGTCCTCGTAATCTACGACGATTAGGTTGGTTATGCTGCTCTGCGCAAAGAGCTTGATCTTGGTTTCCTCGGCAAGTGGATCCTCTAAATGCACGTCGTATTCTATCAGGGCGTCCCCATTGGAAAAGAGTGCGATAAAGAGCGATTCTGAAGTATATCCGATCTCTTGGGCGCTAGAATTTTGCGCTACAATAAGAACGAGGAGGATAAACAGTGTTCCCGCGAGGAAAAATCTGGTACCTTCTCCCCAACTACGCGTAGATACCATGAATATGTCTTTTCCAATGTAAAAACACTAGGCAGAAACGATATAAGTCTTCTGACAAAACTAGCCTTTCGGTTCAGGATAAAAGGTCCTAAAGTTCCTTTCCTTGTAGCCTTCGACCCACTTGAACTTGCGCTGGAGCGTGGCCGTATAGATCTTTGTCCAGTCAAGTTCAACAAAGTTTAGCCATGCTTTCATCACCCGCGGGTCGATATAATTTCGAAGAGACGTACCAAGACTGTAATCTCGAGTCTCCTGTTGCAGCTTTAGCTGGACTTGCATCCTGTCAAGCCTCTCTTTGAGTCGCTTCTCCTGGATTTCGGTCTTCCACTTTTTCGCCGCTATATCTGCTCTTAAAAGTTCGATCGCGGCTTTTCGCTTTGCTATCGAATCTTCGAATTTCTCTAGAGCTTTTTTGGCAGCTGGGTTCTTTGGGTCAACGCCTTTCTTGTGGTTGCAGGTAATCGCAGCCTTTAGGTTTGCCATCTTGGCGACATAGATCTTTTGTGATTCAGTAGAATTGCTGTCCACCCTTTCACTTGAAAGTGCTTTTTGGACTTCTCTTGTCGCGATATAAGTTCTAAAGACCTTGGCGGTCAAGCCGGGCATTATAGTCTGGAGGAACGCGTTGACCTTGCGCGAGCTTATTCCGTCAAAAATCTGATCTCCGGGTTTCTTACCCTGCATGAACTTTTTGAGACTGCTCGCCAACGCCCTAGTTTCATCTGAATCAATATCAAGGCTCTTCTGCCACGGAACGCTATCCTTTCCAAGAAAATTGAATTCTATGAATTCCTTTCCGCCTTCGTTCTTGAACTTGATGTGTTCAAGGCGGAGAGTGCTTGCGCCAACGGTGTCTGCTTCATCGGGATCCTTCTCGTCTCCGACTCTCATGGCTAGTCTGAAGATAAGGTATGCAACAGTTGCACTCTTGTCACCGCCTTTCAGAGTCCTCTTGATTATTTCGCGCCTTACATTATCAAATTGCTCTGCGAGCTTTTGGGCCTTGTCATACTTGGCCTTGTCGTTGTCCTGGCGAATGCCGGCCGAGTCGTGCAGCCACACGTACTTGCGCTTGTCGGTCAGGCTTTCAATCCACGTGGCAAGCCATGTGGAAGAATGATCGTGTACTATTTCGCGCCACGTCCCTTCAGGCACGGGTGCGCTGTCACCTAGGTTAAGTGTGACGTCCTGTGGTTTTACGCGGGGTTTCCACTTCCCTCTCATGGGGTGCTGGCCTCTTCCCATGAACAGCCCTGGTGGCTCAACAAGCCAGTTTGCGATATCCACTTCGACGCCGTCCACAACTGCTTTGCCGTACATGGCCTTGAGGCGTTCCTTTTCAGCCTTTTTGGCCAGTGCAAGTTTTTTCTTTTCTTCTTTTGGAAGGTTTCGGAGGCGTTCCTTTTCCTGCTCCTTCATTGTTTTTTCTTCGTCAGCAAGTCGATACGCGATAGAAAAATCGATGTCCTTTATTCCGATGCCCTTGAACTTTTCCGGCAGCAGTTTTTTCAGATCACCAAGAAAGTTTTCCTGAAATAAAGAATCCTGCACATAATGTGTGTCTTTCTTTTTCGCCCAAGCGTAGACCAGCTCTTCCTGATCTCTGTTAAGCGAAAGTTTTTCACCCCTAATTGTGATCACAATGCCTCGCGGCTGGTACTCTGGCGGAAAAGCGACTCCCCTGTGCTCGAGGGTCTGCCATCTCATGCGCGTAGTTGCCGGCACCGAGGTAACTGCTTCTTCCAATTCTAGCTAGACGAAAATCGCGATGGACTACTCTTAAACCTTACCGGTCACACAAGAGCCCTGTCGCCCCAAATCTGTTCTCCGATTTCAGTTTTTTCACCATCGATGATCCTGCTCACGACTTCTGTAGCAGCTTTTTTGTGCAGGTATTCGTTGTTGTTGCCGCATCGATACGAATAGGTGCATCTGGGACAACCGCTTTCACTTGTACATGGACATTCGGACAGGATGCGGAGCGTCCTGCCAAAGGCCCTGTCAAGCCTATCGTAAAGTGCCCTGCTCGCGCCATTTCCTCCGACACTTCCGTCGTACACGAATATCAGGCCCGAAGAGCCCAGAGAAATTCCTCCCAGATCCTGCGACGCCCCTCCGGTTATCATGGCGCTTCCCTCGATTACGACGTGTTCTGTAGCGTGATAGGCGCTCATCTCAACGTACTGCTCGTCTTCGACATTTACAAGTATCCCTAGCGGTCTGGGCGCACGGAATACGAAACCCTTTGTCACAAATTCATACTCCAGCGGTTTTTCAAGCATTACTTTTTTCCCCTGGGCGACCTCCTGACCTATTTCGATATTTGCATAGCCCATCACCTGTTTTTTGATTTTGAGCGAGCAGTACGCTGCCTGGACTCCAAAACAATTCTTTTTTTCATAAGTTTCAAGGATTGATGGCCATTCGTCTGTAAGCGCCTTCGTGTAGTATGGATAGTCTGCCGGGATTTGCTCGAGCTCGGCATACGGCTGGCCTCCCTTGCCCTGACCGAAATAAAGCTCCTTCACTCTGTATCTCCTCCCTGCGAGAAAGTATATCGCGTTTGGGTGCAGCTCTTCAAGTGCCTGCGGGAGTGCCCTGTCTCCAACTATTCTGCTGTTGAACTTGATGTCAACCCGCGTGCCTATGCCTCGAATGCTGTATTCGTTGAGAACCTCCATCGCTCGCTTGAGATCCGCCGAGAATTTTTCGCCGACAGCCCTTACAAGTCCTTTTGAAATGAGCAGCTGGAGCGTATCCCAGACTGGTCTTGATTCGCTCATGGAAAGCGGCCTGTCGCAACACATCGCGAGAATTTGATATTCAAGAACAAATGGGTTTGTCGGGTCTGTGTACGCATATTCGCGATCTGCCAGATAGTCATCGGGATGCTGCTTGTAGTATTGGCTGATGGGATCGTTGCCCAGAGCTAAGAACGCGTATCCCTTCTGCCCTCTCCTCGCAGCCCTGCCCACCCTTTGAACGAGGCGGTTTATTGGCACGATGTTAGAAATTATCGCGTCCACGTCGCCGATGTCGATCCCAAGTTCGAGGGTAGGCGTCGCGGAAATGGCGGCAAGTTTTCCTGATTTGAACTGCTGCTCTACTTCCTTTCTGATCGCGGGCGCAAGGCCAGCCCTGTGCACACGGATGCTTACTCCCTGGCGAGCGGCATAGAATGCAGTCAACTCCGAGCCAAGATGAGAGCCTGAAAACGCTATCGTCTGGTGGTTCCTTTTTGTAGTTTGCCTCAGGAGATCAAGCGATAATGACCTATTCGAACGTAATGACGGAAAAATCATTGCGAAATTTACCTTGCCCCGCCTGCCTGCGCCCTTGACAACTTGCAGCGGCCGGCCAAAAAGCATTTCGCAAAATTCTGAGGCGTTTGGAAGAGTCGCAGATGCTGCGACGACTTGCATCTTGCCGGTGAATCTTTCCAGTCTCTTAACGATGTGATGCACATTGGCCCCAAATACCCCAGTGTAGACGTGGGCCTCGTCCACAACAAGAAATCTGGTGGTCCTCAAAAGTCGCGAGAATCTTGTCCTGTGCATCAAGTGGTAATGAATCACGTCAAAATTAGTAACGATGATTTCTGGAGGAGCGTCAATTATTGCAGCCCTGTCTTTCTGGGGAGTGTCGCCGTCAAGGGCCGCTGCTCTTATCCCAAGAGGCTCTGCAAGTTCCTGTATTTTTGGCAGCTGATCGCGTGACAGCGCCTTGGTAGGGTAGACAAAGATCGCCAGGATTTTTCCGCCCTTTGCAGGCCGAAGAGATCCGAAACGCGGAATCTGCTCGGCTATCTTTTGCAGTATAGGGATGCAAAATGCCTCGGTCTTGCCGGATGCGGTAGGCGCAGAAATGACAACATCTTTTTCCTGCAGGATGCTCTTGATAGCCTCCTCTTGAAACTTGTAGAGGCGCTCAAGTTTTTTTGAAACAAGGATCTGGATTATTGTGTCGTCAATTGGCAGCCGGCGAACATCCTCTCCGAGTTCAGGTGGGGGCTCGTCTATGACCCTAAAGTCAACAACGTAATCCTGCTGCGACCGCAGCGCGTCTTCAAGCAGGGGATCTCCAGCCGCATCGCTGGCCGAAAGTAAAGAATCGATCTCGGCCGAAGATCGGATTATTTTTTCCTGTTCCATCAGGAGTTTGAGGTCGCCGGCTTCGGCAACTCCTATTGAATTGTCAAACCGGTCAAGAAACTCAAGGTAGGACTCGTCGAGCGATGATGATGCTGGCACTATAGAACAAATATCGCACCTGGAACATCGAAATATCAGCCGGCCATCAAAAATCCTTTCTACGCCTACTGAATGAAATGAGTTGCAGCGGGGGCATCGGTATGTGTTTGCCACCAAGACCGGCTGGTGACGTTTGAGAATAAAATGCTTATCCCATTTCTTGGAATCCAGTTTCTTGGCAATATGAACCAGCGCAGGAGAGGATTAGAATTTAAGCATCAATTGACCGACCTGCAATGGAAAATGTGAAGCCGCCTAAAGTTTTCTTCAAGATAACACCGGTCAGTTCACCGGTCCTTATGATTAATGCATTCTTTTAACGGAAAATGACGAGCTGATCTCAAAATCTGTAACGCAAGGCGACGACGGATGATGGACGTTTGATCATGTCACTACAGGAAACGCAATGCAATCATCACCCATGAAGCGCAAGACAACGATATCGACTTTATGCTATTCTCGTCATGATGTAGTTCACGAAAGAAGGAAGTTTCTTTCCAATTGATAGCCGTCAGGCAATTCTAGTGGCAGGTTTGCCATCGCCCTTAGTGCATAAGTGGCCATCACAAAGATCATGCAGACGATTAGCAATTTCTGCAACGACTTGTCTTCGCTTTGCCTTCCCAGCTTACCTCCGGTCCACATCAAGGCCATGACTGCCGCGACGTGAATCGGCGTATTGTAAAGTACCCTCGTCTGAAATTCCACGCTGCCAACTGCAACGGGAACTGACAGCATGATTAGCATTGATAGCATGAGGATGCTCAGCCCATTTTGCTTTGATCTCACCACCCAGACTAGCGCCAGCAGAAACAATGCCGGGTTTGAAAGAAATCCTCCAACGTAGGAACCTAGAGTAATGTAGAGCCTGTCCCACCTCGAACTCGGATCGTGTGCTTCCATGTTCGATGCCAGAGCCGAACCCCCTTCCGTGGCCGCAGGCGTACCAAAGTAAAGTGATCTGCCATAGTCAACAGTAAAGCTAGCGAGAACGACTGCTATCATAATCAAGAGTTTGGTCCTCGGGGCCGAGACTGTTTTGCGAGAAAGAAGATACGACAGGCTCGCAAATAGCACAACAACGGCCAGCAGGTGAGCCCATGTGTAGAGGTGTATTAGCATCGTAACGAGGAGAACCGCAAACAATGCCCCAGAAGACACAAAGAGGTTCTTGCGATCTACGCTTTCCCATCCACTAATCATGAGGTAGAACGCAAAGTACGCAACAGTCAGGGCTATCCAGTTCGCCAAAAGCCCTGCGTATTCTCCGACTACTATTTGAGGAGAAAAGATCGCTAGGACAGCGCCTATTGAAGCAAACACCTTTACCCTGTTCGCCCCGAATTGCTTGGCGCTCAAAGTACGTCTGAGCAGAATATAATTAGATGCCACAAGCGCGGGTGCCAATGCCACCGGAAGGAACCTGATAACCATCAGGTCTGGAACATTTCCCAAGTTCGAAATAGTCAGAATAGCCAATAGTGTGAGCGGCCTATCGCCGTTGTTTATCGTGAACGCGCTCGTCAAGATTTGCGCCCAGGACCCATCACCAGCGCTAATGCTTGCTCGGAAAAGCGACGTCCATCTGGAATAGTACTGCTCGTCTGTGCTGACTCCCTCTCCTCCCGGATTTATTCCAGGCAAATGAGGATAGATCATCAAGAGAGGGGCAACAACTAGCGCTAGCGCCAACAAACCCCTGTGAAGGTGTCTTGAGGTCAGGGTGTTTGTCGCGGCATATGTCACTAGAAGAGATGACGACTTTGTGCGGACCGTAGTCTCTACTTGTTTCTTGTGCTCAGCCGGCTGGGCAACACTTTCTTGTTTCATGCTATCATTCCGAGTGGGAACAAATGCCTTGCTAATCTTTCTCAACCCGTCCACTAGGTACCACCGGAAAAGGAACGAGAACGCTAGGAGCACGACTAGGACAGGGGACAGCAGTCCCAGGCTGTGGAACAACGCGGACTCCAGCTCAGCAAACTTCCAAGAGATGTCGCCGAATATCTCTCCGGGGATGAACGGGTATGCGATCCATTTGGCAAGCGCACCTGCCTCAATAATTATCACAATGCCCAGAAATATCGCCGCCACTCTCTTACCATCAAATGGCAAGCGCTTTGAGCGGCCATAGAGAGGCCTTTTCCTGTCGGCATTTGCGGCTGTAATCAAAAGTGCAACTATTGCGGGCACGATGGCTAACGCACCAAGAACCAAGGTCCATCCTGCCGTAAAGAATGCCGAGATTGCAGCCATAAAAAGCAGTACAAAAGCTATCTTTGAGACCTTTAACCGAGAGTTCAGTGCTAAAAACAGCAATCCTAATCCAATCGCCGTCAAGCTGTCCACCTCAAGAGAGCCAAATAGTGAGACATCAAAATTCTGCCTCATTGTTATCCTGTGAACTGTCTCCGTATAATTGATTGAAAAGTACGAGAGAGCCACTATGGGGTAGAGAAAGAACACTATTGCGAGGCTTGCCGCTCTAGCGTTCCTTAACGTAAAATACTCCATCGTGGCCAACCATTACTCCTTATCTTGGTCAGTTCCACGAGCGCACAAATGCTGTATAACATGTTGTATGTAGTCTAGTTGGCTCCTTGTATAGTATTCATTTACAAAAAAGTCTCAATGGCCAGAGAACGACCAGATGTGACATGAGATTTTTCGCTCCATGCAAGAGGAGTCTGCCTCTTCAGGCGATTTGTGTGTATTATGCAAGGATATACAGCTCTATTTACTTTCCAAAGTAGAATAAAAGCGAGAATATTCTCATGAAGCATCAAAAATTGAGCATTCTTATTGAGAAATGCTGGGATACCAAAGACATCGATAACCAATTTGACTTGCTCAAGGAAATCAACGCATCTCTTCCATTTCATGATAGGATCAGCAATGCGCTTGGAAAATATGGTCGCGAATTTAACTGGCCCTAATTTCACGAATGCAAGAATCTCCCTTCACTCCAGCTTCAAGGCCGTGGGTTGCGAAAACAGAGCCGGACTTTGGGCAGAGCTGTTTGCGCGGATCCTTTCCGGGCTATTTGGTGTTTTGTCCTAGAAAGTCCAGCAGCTCACGGTTGACTTGATCAGCGTGAGTCCAGTTCAATCCGTGCGGTCCGCCCTCTATTACTACCAGCTGGGATCCCCTTACATGTTCTCGCGTGCGCATTCCCGTAGCATTTATTGGAAGTATTCGATCGGCGTTCCCGTGGATAACCAAAGTCGGGACATCAATGCTTTCAAGATCTTTTCGAAAGTCGGTCAGCCAGGCAGAAACACAATCGATGGTACCCTTGGGTGAAGCACCAGCTGCGACATTCCAGCTGAACTGGACCGCTTGGTCGCTCACGCGCTTGCCAGCTAGAACATCTATGTTGTAGAAATTGGCAAAAAAAGCGGTTAGAAACGCCAGGCGATCTGCTGCAATACCTGCCTTGATCCCATCAAATACATTACCATCAACGCCGTTGGGGTTGTCAGCGGTCTTCAATAGGAATGGCGGGATTGCAGCCATAAACACGGCCCTCTTGACTCGTTCAGAGCCAAATGTGCCTAGATAACGAGCCACCTCGCCACCACCCATAGAAAACCCAACCAACGTGGCGTCACGCAGGTCAAGTTTTGTTATCAGCTTGTGTAGGTCCTGGGCAAATGTGTCGTAATCATAGCCGCATGTAGGCTTGCTTGAATCTCCAAATCCCCTGCGATCATATGCGATTACCCTGTAACCTGCCGCTATCAAGACTGGCACCTGTTTTTCCCAAGATCGACCGCTGAGCGGCCACCCGTGGATCAAGACAACCGGCTTGCCGGTACCGTGGTCCTCGTAGTAGAGATCGATGGGCCCCGAGTTTTCCTGGCCGACATTAACATAAGGCACTGAAAATATCCTCCCTTTGAATTGAGCTCTTAAGCCGCAAAAGTAACGTCTCTAACTGAGAGCAGTCTATTGCTTAAACCTACCCCTTGAGCCAACATCCGCGTCAATCGGTCTTGATTTTGTGGTTTCTACTAATCGTTCAGACCCGAGATTTCCGCCTTGGCCGCAACCAACGCAGTACTCCTGGCAACTGCGATTGTTCTAGACAGCTTTACTCCCGCGCACGAGACCCTGGATGGGTTTATATTCCATAAGGCGGCTAGCGTCTTGGGGTTATAGGAAAGTGTCCATCAGAGAACTAGTATATGCGCTCGAACATCGCATTGTTCGGTTCCGAGATTCAAGGTCTGCATTTGCGCGGACTTGTACCAGCAATCTGCCCAGTTTATCAGAACCAGTGCGTGACTAATTATTGACCGGTTAAATTGAATGGTGCGCGTGTCTAGATTGGTGCACGATAGTGACTCTTCAAGAGCGTGGACGATCAAGATTTGGAAAATACCTCCTCTATGCTAGCCTGGGTGTTGCTGCGATTATCGCGATATTGCTGTGGCTGCTGACTGATTACCCCTTTCTTTGATACGTGATTCTATGCCGATAAATTTACTAATCGCTGTCTTGGACATGGATTCTTGAGGCAGCCGTGATTGCTCGAGTGGAATGTCTTGTAATAATGCTAAAGAACATCCAAGCGTCAGGGCTTTTAGGGCAGTATCCCAGTCCGTATCAGGAATGATGGCAACAAGCCGCAGTCGTGAATTCTTTCCTTACCTCAAGGCTATTCTCGGAGCTGGAGTGCTTATCGGCATCCTCTCCTTGATCGGTCAGATTGGAGCGAACTTTCGCAACTAGCCTATTGCGCATTGAAGCTGGCCACAAAAATTTGCGCGTGACGAGATCCCGTAGTGTAAGATATTTTCCATGGATATGAATCAAACCTATTCCATGAACACAGCAGGCTTGAATGGCCGCGCAAATTTTGATTTCTGCCGGGGGTCGTACCTGTCTACATCTTCTTCCGAATAGATCATGATCTCTGCCTTGTTATTCTCCGTTGAAATCAAGGAGGAAGCATCTCGGAGCGCACCGGACTCGTCAAATCCAGTAAGCTCTATTCTCCTGTTTCTTGCGTCAAGAGGCGACGACAGGATATCTTCCAACATTTTCCGCACGAGCTTTGGATCGGTTTTTGCTCGCACGGTTTGGGGATCCGAAAGCAGTATCTTCATTATTTCGCCAAAATTGGTCTTTCCTTCAAGCACCTGGGATAGAACCACTCTGTAGACCATTGTCTTCCAAGGCGAGCAGGTGTAGAGAACAATTTTCTTGGGTACTATTTTCGTCACCTTTACTATGCTCTGGAGATCTGTCAGGAGAGATGAAATCAGAAATTCTGACTCTTCGGCATAAAGGTCGATAGCCTCTTGGCGCACTACAGGCCATCCTGATAGTGTGACATCTCTCTTGCCCATCCGCTCCCATATCTCGTCTGATGTGAAAGGCGCAAATGGGGCAAGGAGCCTGACTTGTACTTCAAGGCATTCTGACAGCGTTGTCAGATTGCCTTCATTGCCCTTTGCGATGGCCCGCTTGAGATACCACTGCCGGTCCTGGTCAAGAGAATACAGAATGTGATGTATAGCCTCCCTCATCCGGAGCTTCTCCATCGACGATGACGTTTCCGATATGATGCGCTGGAGCCTGCTGAGAAGCCATCTATCTTCGGCCTCGGGCGGTCTGTGATCCTTTTTGCCAGAACAAAAACTGGCCATGTCAAAGATCTCGGTAAGTTTCGTTCGTATTCCCCTCACGGTATCAAATGAAAAGTCGGCGTCCTGCAAAATTTCCGCAGAAACTAGCATTGCGACTCTGATTGTGTCGGCTCCATGTTCGCGTATTGCTGCCCTGAGGGGAATAATGTTGCCAAGTGACTTTGACATCTTTTTTCCTTCCATCAGAACTGACCCATTGACGACTATTTGCTTTGGCCAGTTATCCCTGCCAAATATCGCCACGTGGTTGAAAATAAAGAACGTAAGGTGGTTTGGCACCAAATCCCGGCCAGAGTGGCGGGAGTCTACTGGGTAAAAGTATCTGAATTCGCTTCTTACCTGATCGATGGTTGACGCAGCAATTCCGCTTTCTTTTGAAACAGCTTCTGCACTCCCAATTCCAAGAAGGACATAGTCAAAGAATGGGTCAGCCAAGCCAGATTCAGAAATGGCCCCGCTGTTGACGTACTTTGCCAGAGTATAATACGCCATATAGATGACAGAATCAGAAAGGCTTTCGATAATCCACTCAGGGTCCCAAGGCAATTTTGTTCCGAGGCCGGTCTTGCGAGCGCATGCCCTCTCCCGCAGCCAATCGATAACATAGTCAAATTCTGGCCGGATATCCTGAGGGACGATGTCCATTTCCCTTGCGCACTCGTGGACGGCGGCTTTCCAATCCTTGTCGCCATAATTCAAGAACCATTGGTCGGTTAGCAGCTTTACAACGCAATCTGCTCCGCAGCGGCATTTCACCGGCTTGTTCACAAGCTCGTACATTATCCCCGCTTGGCCTGATTGAACGATTTCCTCCTTTATCGCATTCTTTGCCAAAGCTACACTGACTCCAGAATACTTGCCGGCATTTTCCATCATTTTGCCCTTGTAGAACTCATGGGAATAGAGCTCGTCTGTCGCAACCTCCAACTTCTCGTCGTTCTGGCTTGAGGCTCCGGACTTGCTTATCGCCTCTGCCGCGGGTATGCCTGTGTACCCTTCAGAATCGATTATTTTGATCGGACTTGCAACTTTGGAAATATTGAACTCGGCCCTCGATTCGGCGTCTGCCCTTAGGTCTTCAAGCGCCTGATAGTCGTAGGGCGCATGGGCGGGGACGGACATGACAATGCCTGTGCCGCTATCTGGCTCCACAAAAGATGCGGGATAGACAGGGACGGATGTTCCGGTTAACGGGTTGGACAATTCCAGGCCTACCAGGTTCTTGCCTTTTACAGTAGACTTTATCTCCACTTTGTGGTTTAGAAACTCGAATTTTCGGGCCGCCTCTGTGCTGATAACCCAGAGTTCGCCGTCGATGGAGGCTTCGACATAGTCGGCCCCGGGGTTGACCCACATGTTTGTCACGCCAAAAAGGGTTTCAGGCCTGAGCGTGGCAGCGGGGTAGACCTTGTCGCCTGACCGGAACTTTACCAGGGTATATTCAGTGAAATCGGGCTCGACGTCTCCCATCGTGTCATGCTGGCTGACGGGGTTTTGATCGCGTGGGCACCATCCCACTGGGTGCGACCCCTGAACTATCAACCCCTTCTTTTTGAGCGTGCGAAATTGCCACGAAATGAACTTTGAATAAACTGGGTCAATAGTGGTAAACTCGCGCCTCCAGTCAATAGAGTAGCCCATCTCCTTCATCCCCATCTTTATCTCGCTGTGAAAGTAGCTGGCGATTTTGACAGGCTCTACAAAAGTGGAGATCACGTCATCAGAGAGTTTGTATATTTTGCGGAAAGTGTCAAGGAGATCGCTGTCGCCGGCTGCAACGCGCCGAGACATTCCCAGAATCGGGGTGCCTGTATAATGGAAGCCCATCGGAAAAAGGACATTGAAGCCCTTCATGCGCATATAGCGAGCGTGCGCGTCTGCAAGAGTGTACGTTCTGCCATGTCCGATATGCTGCGGAGAATTTGGATAGGGATATGCAACAGTGACAAAATACTTTTGCCTAGATCCGTCAGGATCCGTTTCGAAAAGTTTCTCTTCCTTCCAGCGCCTTATCCACTTTTGCTCAATAGACTGCCAGTCAATCCTCTTGCTTTCGCTCATTCTTCATCCCTCTGCCGATTGCTCTGCCAGCAGTAGTGCTTCCTTTATCTTGTCCTTGGATTTGCCGCCTCCCTGGCCAAAGCGTTCATTCCCTCCGCCGGATCCGCCAAGAATGGCAGAAACCTCCTTGGCGACCGTTCCTGCCCTGACCTTCTCGCGCGCAACTTCGCCAGCAAAGACAATCACCCTTATCGTCTGGTCCTTTGAAAGCAGTGCGACATATACCAGTGAAGGATCTAACTCGATTGCCTTTTCGCCAATCGCGATATGATAATCCTCGTCGAGCTCTTCGTCGTAGGCACTGTAAATTCGAACGCCCGAGGCAGCGGGCTTTGCATTAGAAGAAATGCTTTTGGCCATTTCGCCGGCCACTGCCCGGATCACAGTCCTCAACTTTCGCTTGGCGGCTTCGCCGTCTTCAATAGCCTTGTTAAATGATTCCACAAGCTTTTCACGGCTGGAACCCAAAGTCTGCGCTATAAATGCTATCTGGCTTTCTTGCTGCTGCATGAAATTGACTGCCGCCTCCCCAGCTACAAACTCTAGCCTTACGACTCCGTCCTGTATGCGCTCTGATTTGACTATCTTGATGAGTCCAATGTCTCCCGTGCTCCGCACATGGGTTCCGCCGCAAGCCTCAACGTCCCAGTTGTCGATATTGACTATGCGGACGTTGCTTGTCGGAACGACTCCTCCCTGGTAGATGCGGAAACTGTATTTTCGCTCCGCATCTCCGCGGTCATAGGTCTTGATAATTACTGGATAGTTTTCTCGAACGACTCTGTTTGCCTTTTGCTCTATTTTCTGCACTTCCTCCTTGCCCAGTGCAGAGTGGTGGGTGATATCGAGCCTGCCATATCCCTCCTCCTTGAATGCAGAATTCTGCCAGACCCACGAGCCAAGTATGTTTCTAGATGCAGAATTTAACACATGGGTTGCAGTGTGGTGTTTTGTTACCAAGTCACGGCGGCGAGAGTTCACGCTCGCATGAACATTCTGGCCTTCCGCAAGGCCCGCAGTGCTCTTGACCCTGTGGACTACAGCGCTTGCCTGTTTTGTTACTTCAACCACTTCTGCCACTTCTATCTTGCCCGTATCAGGTTCCTGCCCCCCACCGCGAGGATAGAACGCTGTTCTGTCCAGAATTACAAACTTGCCGTCAACAATTTTGAGTATCCTTGCCTCAAAGTCGCGAATAGATTCATCTTCATAATACAGCAGCCTCGTATCCGGCAACCCCTCCAAGCCCGGTATTGGCTTGTTTGCCTGGGTCGCTGACTGGCTATTACTATGCAACTCTGCGAGCCTTGAGTAAAAGGTGGACGGCACATTCTGAATCACGCCTTGCTCCAAAAGAAAGTCAGGAGTTATTCCGTCAGATTCGTAGAGCCTGAGCAAGTCGTCAACGGATAGTTCCTGTTTCTTGTCGCCCTTTAGTGTTAGTGCTATAGAATTCATTCGCTCGCGGGAGCCGACGTAGCGGCCAGCTTCAAGCTCAAGGATTGTCCGCGCGTCACTTCTGTGCTCCTCAAGCTCTGGGTACATTTCCCGAAGGTAGTCTATGTGCATGTCCGCAATTTCGGCGACGCTTACATTCCTCCAGCCAAGCCTCTCCAATATTGACAAGGCGCGCCTAAGGATTACCCTGAGGTTATATCCTCCTCCAACGTTTGAAGGCAACGCGCCGTCAGATATGGCAAACACCAGTGTCCTGATGTGGTCTGCAACGGTATAGATGGCCTCGTACGGCGACACTATCTTGGCTAGCCGGTCTTCTTCGATTCGCATGTCCTTTGCAATGAGCGACTTTAGAGCCTTGATATTTCCTACGGTGTCCAGCTTTGACGACACTGCCTCGAAATACCTCGATAGGATTTGCTGGTCGACATCAGTGCCTGTCAGTTCCAGCAGCCGGTCAACGACAGGCCCAAAGCAACAATCGTAGCTCGTCGGCGTGCCGTTGGTTATCCACGAGAAACGCTCAAGGCCAGCCCCCATGTCTATTATCCTGTTGGGCATGACGCGGTAGTCGTTTTCGTTACCTTCAAATTCCGTAAATACCGCGTTGCCGAGCTCCAGTCCGCGCACAAAGTATTCAAGAGAACACCCAAAGGCACCCGCCCCCATCCAGACATCCTCTACAAAAGTAATCTCCTCCGGCGCGATCCCTAATCCCTTTGTAAGCATGCCATAGTCCAAATCTATGCATTTGTCCTTCCAGTAACCTCCCTCCGCGTCAGCATTGCAAGTCTGCCCTATCATGCAAAAACCGGTATAGTGCCTGCCGCTCAACCCGACATTCTCAATGTCGTTGAAGCGCAGGCACATCTGCGGAACCACGAGCGGATTTGCCGGCAGCTCAAAGACAACCTTGCTTCCGACAACGCGCTGAAAATCAACTATGGATGCGATCGTGAAATAGAGATCGTCGCGCCAACGACATACGACAGGGTAGCGCCTAACAATGGAATGCTCGTTTGAACTAAAGTATTTTTCAGTCTCCTTCCACGCGCCCACGTAGTCGAGCCTCTTTGTAGTAGGTGGCGTTCCGATGAAACTGTAACTTTCGTGGTCGGGGCAGAACTGCCTTGCATCATCAAGCGACCAGAAGAATTTTTCGCACCTGCCGCACTTGTGCCGGGAAAAACCCATTTTGTCAAATAGCGCGACTTTATAGTATCGGTCAGGATTTGATGAAAAGAGCGCGGCTAGTTCCTTTTTGCCCAATCGAACTTAACTATTGAAATACCGTATTAATGCTTTCGTCACGAGAGAATAAGGTCAGGCTTTTCCCAGCGAACTCTCGATGAACTTTATGTATGCTTCCTTTGGCGCAGCGCCAACTGTCCTGCCGATCTCCTTGCCACCCTTGAACAAGATTAGTGACGGTATCGACTTGATGCCATACTTCATCGCAATTTCCTGGTTTTCGTCGACATTCACTTTCGCGACTTTGATCCTGCCAGACATGAGGCGGCCTATCTGCTCGACCGCCGGCCCAACCATCCTGCACGGCCCACACCATTCAGCCCAAAAGTCCACAAAGACCGGAATATCTGCCGCTAAAACTTCAGCGTCCCATGTCTTTACCGTGACCTGGTTAACTGCATTGCTATCCATCAAGAAAAATTATACTAAAAGGTATTTTAACCCTATTGAATGGTCAGCCGAATCTAGAGCCAAACGTGAGGTATTCGGCTATTAGTTTTATGACAAAGGCGAGGCCTCCGACTGCCATCATTCCTATGAAAACCAGTCGCAAGTGCTGGGAATAGTCTTCCCTGCTGGTCTTTTTCGCCAGCCGAAGGGTCTGGATCATTTCAGTTATCTTGCGCTCGACTACTGCCAAGTCAGGATTCACTGCCTTTATGCGCTATATAAAATATCTGCTGGTGGGTGATCCGATAAATGGCGGATGACCTTATATTCCGTGACTTTGCATTGAAAGTTATGGCGACAGTCTGTAATGGTATCTGCCACAGGTATCGAGCAAAGCTACCGCAAGGCGGAAAAAGGTACGAATTAGGTTTCAAGTTCTGTTCGTTTTGTCAGGAATGACTCTCTCTAGTTTAGCATTTGTGATAACCGTTGTCCCTGCTGCAGGAACAAGTTGAGAATCAAACGCCATTTTGGGCGTTCCCGATTTTCAAACAGTAGCCCTACAAATATTCTGGCGGCTAGCGGCTTATAGAAGAAACCTGCACCGTGTAGAGCGGCTCCTTCTCGGTCCTCTGCATCTCTACAAAGGTCTCTGTGTTCTGGATGCCCTCGATTTTTCCGACCCGCTCTATCACGACATTGTGGAGCTCCTCAAGCGTGTGGGCACTGACGCTCACTATCATGTCAAACCTTCCCGTGACCTCGGACAGTGACCTTACTTCCGGAATCTTTAGCAATTCTGCATGTATAGGCTCTTTGAGCTTTGGGTCCCGGTTTATGCCAACCGTAGCCTTGACATTGATGCCCAGCATGTTTTCATTAACAATGACTGTGAATTTCTTTACAAGGTTGCGCTTCGTCAAGCGCTTTATCCTGCTGTAAAGTACAGAGGCGTTAATGTTCAGTTTCTTGGAAAGCCTTGGAACTGAGATGCTGGCATCCCTAGTCAATTCTGACAGGATCTTCATGTCAAGCTCGTCGAATTTGTGCATACGCTGTAAAGTTACATGCCTGTGTTAATAAACGTAATTCTGACTAATAAAGCCCATAAAAAAGAAATCCCTAGTATCGGGATCCGTGAATCGTGAAAAACTTATGATTATATCAACGATAAAACACAATAAAGCGTAAATGCAGACTGCCGTATGGTTGTATGACATCAACACTGTCAAACGTTTATGTTCGTTGGCTATCCCTGTTCACTTAGACATGGTTTGCAGCGGATGCGGGCACGAGTATCTTGACCACAGATCAATTACTCAGTCAATGCATTATTGTAACAAATGCCAGCAGCTAGAGAGCTATGTCAGTTTTTCAGAAAAGGAAAAGGAACAGGCTCCTCCTTCTGGACCAGGCGAGGCACTAAGCAAGTACTTCAAGACGGCTACAGAATGACAAGATAACATTATATAATTTGCAGGCGGGACTTTGACAGGGCAGTCAAATGTTTGGCAAAGGAGAACTCAAGCCTGGAAATTATGCTTTCGTCGTCCAAAAAGACGGCGATCACAGCAAGCTGATTATCGGCCGGATACAATCCGTTAACGGTAGCAGTATTCACATAATTGGAACTTACATAAGGCCCCAGGGACTTATCGAGCGAGTCAAAGCGGGAAAGTCCACCGATAGGATGGCGCAGGTTCTGAGCAATCCGGATCCGAACAATTGCATCTTTATGCTCATTGACAGAGTCGAGACCGGGAGCTTTAACGAGCAAGTTGACCAGACAAGTTCGCGCGTAATCTGGATAAACGAAAACAGGTACCTGGTACTAGACGGCTGGATAAAGGAGAACTTTCCTGATATCTTTGCATCCGCGCTTTCAGCCGGGACTGAAGGCGAAAGGTCACAAGCCCGGTCGGTTCTCCTTGAGAAAATGAACTCGCTCTATGAGCGGGATCTGAAGGAACATGTCTACGCCGTAGCAAGAAGTGCAAAAATCCTTTGAGGGAGTAAAACACATAAGCTCGAGATTGCCATGGTTTTTCCATGTCTTTCTTTGGTGCTCCAAGTAGTGGGCCGAGTTTTGATAAAAAAAAGTACGAACACCTGACGCTGAGCATTAGACAGACTGTCCTTGAGAGGGCAAAGAATAGATGCCAAAAATGCAGCGTAAAATTTACTCCTAGCGTGCAACCCCAATTTGAGCACATAAATCACGCACTAAAAGACAACAGGCCCACAAACCTCCGCGCATTGTGTCCCGAGTGCTACAAGGCAATCGAAAAGGGAGAACGTGAAAAGAAGGGCATGCTTGGCGGAATAAGTAAGGTCTTCAAAAAAATCCCAGTTGACCTCAAGAAATAAAGATGTAGCATGGTCTAAATACTGTGGAGCAGAAATAAAATTTCCATGGGCACAATTGTAATGCAGCTCGTTTGTGACACATGCGGCAAGATCATCCTAGAAAAGCCAGGGGAAAAACTGGACGATGAAAAGTTCCCTATAACAAGCGATGAGGCTCAAAAGCTGGACAAGGAACACAGAGGTCACGAATGCCACATTGAAGCGGTTGAAAAACTGCAGTAGATTAGAGCTTTAGTCCAAATGAGTCAGCAATTTCCGCAAACTGCTGATACCTGTGCAGATAGTCCCGGCCTCGGTTTGTGATAACATAGATTCTTTGGCCTTCCTGTAGCTGCTCGTCTATCAATCCTGCCTGCATTAGTTTTGACGCAACGTTCACTAGTCTTCCGTAAGAGAGGTTAGCCTTTCTCAAAAGCGACGTGAGATTGACTCCGCTCATACCCGATTCGTCTGCGATCTGCAACACATCGCCGACTATCTTTACACTGTTGCGGTAAACCTCACCCATTCCTAACCCACCTAATCAGCCGTCCAGGCTGTAATAAGTATTGCGTAGGAAGGAGATTAGACACATCATATAGAGACAGAACCACTACTCAGTTCGCTCCCTAATAACTCGCCTGCATATAATAGCCGTTTCGTGCAGTTGCAGATTGATTATAGACTCAAGAGCTAATTGCCCGCTGCATTTGACATTTATTTAGGAAAGCCTGCTACTTTGCCTTAGTTGAATACTACTCAGATCGTCTGGTTCAAGGACTTTGCAGGCGTGGGCTACAGGTACCACGACGTCTACATGAACGTATTTCCGCTGTTTCATGATAAGATGTTTGCCTTTCGCTTGTGGAAAAAGACTGCGGAATGGTGGCCGGACGATAAGATAAAGATGCGGTTTGTAGAGCAAGGAGACTCTTACTGGTTCATTCTGTATGGCGAATCAGAATACAAGGGTGATAACACCGGTTTTGTGAAAAAGATGCAGATCTCTGAGAACTACCAGCGGTTCAAGGTAGGCTATGAGAAAAAGGTCGTCCTGCGATTTGGGATATACAAGGAAAATCCAAAAAAGGAAGATGGCGGCAACTACGACCTAGAGATTCTGAAGAAAACGAAATCGGTATATGATATCGAGTTTCCTGCTTTCTCAGATCTGCAGCCAGAAAGCGTAGAGGCAAATTGTATCCGAGAAAACGAGCATGGTTGAGAAAAAGTTCAGCTGCGTTAAAGGCTGTTCGGACTGCTGCATATACCGCGAATACTACCCATCTAAACAGTTCGGCAAGATTGGCGTGCTGTTATTGCCTGACGAGGTCGAAGCGATCGAAAAGCAGGCCCAAGAAAAATGTGTCGATGTCAAGATACTTCCGAGGATCGCAGTTGGCAAGGGCTCGCCTGAGAGCATAATCGCGTACCAGATGATGGGTAAGAACGACGACGGCGACCTATGCCCTTTCCTTGACACTGATTCTGGCGCGCAGTCGCCCCACGGCGGCCTTGCCTGCAGGATATATAAGAACCGCCCTCTTGCATGCAGGGCATATCCACTTTTGGAAACCGGCAATCCGGCCAAACTGGATGAGCACTGCAGGTTCTGTAAGGATTCCTCTACGTCAAACGCAAGCGCGCATACTTTGCTCAGCGAGGCTAAAGCGCTGGACAAGATAAAGAATGAACTGCAAGTAGCCGATGATTCTCTTCGCGTCTGGCGTTACGCCACTGCGACGGGAGCACCGCAAGACAGGGACAAGATGTTTCCACAAGGATGGGTCATTGATGGCTAGCCCCGTGCTTTCTATATAGAATCTTTCCCTGCCTCTTTACAAGGACTATTCTGCTTGCAGGAATAACTGCGAAATTTTCTGAGGTTCTCACAAATTCTGGAAGCGGCATTTCAATAACGTTTCCAAAATCCCGGTAACCGACAGTATAGATACTCGGGTCATCGATTGAGTGCAATGCCATGCTGAAAATTTCCTCAAGCCTTCCCTTCCGCGCCACAACATCATTTCGCAGACTCGTTATATATCATGTTGATCCGGATTTGGCATGGCGAAAAAGTCTTCAAGAAAAAATTCTTCTTCAAGACAACCAACCAGCCGGCGCCACGGCCCCAGAATCGCATTGTCCCCTAAGACAAAGAAGCAGATCGACGCACTGCCTGTCCACGCCCGCCATATCTACAAGAGCGCACACAAGAACGCGCTGAAGCAATACAGGTCGCCATCAAAGCGGAGGGGCGGCAAGAGACAGAGCAGGGAAGAAGTCGCGCACAAGGTAGCCTGGTCTGCAGTGAAAAGAAAGTACCATAAGGAAAAAGATAGCTGGGTTTCCAGTGATTAGGCAGAGTCGGGTCTAAAGTGCACTAGTCCGCCTGCTTCGACTATTTTTGCGATTAGTTCTGGAAATGGCTTTATTGAATAGGTGTTGTTCTTGGAAATGTTTGTGATCCTGTTCTTTCCAAGATCTATTTCGAGCTCGTCTTTGTCCGAGATGTTCTTGAATGTCGCCTCGTCCACTTCAATAGGGAGGAGGTAGCCACCGTCAACGGCATTTCTGTAAAATATCCTTGCAAATGAAGGGGCCAGTATAGCCTTTATGCCTGTCTGGGATAATGCAATCGGCGCGTGCTCCCTGCTTGAGCCACAACCAAAGTTGCTTCCCGCGACTACAAAATCACCTTGCGAAACCTTCTCTGGAAACTTTGGATCGATTCCTTCCATCGCGTGCTTGGCGAGCTCCTTGTGGTCGTGGATCTTTAAGTATGGCCCAGGAATGATCACGTCTGTGTCGATGTTGTCCCTATCGTACTTGTGGACTTTGCCTCTCAAGATCTTGTTCAATTTGTTTTCACGTCCCTAGGGTCCGTTATCTTGCCAGTCAGAGCAGAAGCTGCGACAACTAGGGGAGATGCAAGGTAAGTCTGCGATTCGACATGGCCCATCCTGCCGGGGAAATTTCGGTTGGTCGTACTGACACAGATCTCGCCTTTTCCTAGGACTCCCATGTGCGCGCCGCAGCACGCGCCGCACGTCGGGGGCCCAACGACCGCCCCTGCCTCCATAAAGATTGTAATCAAGCCTTCCCTGAGAGCTTTCATGTATATCGACTGGGCCGCCGGGAGCACTTCTGTCCTTATTTTGACGCGCTTGCCCTTCAGGATCTTGGCGGCTTCCCTCAAGTCTTCGAGTTTAGCACCGGTGCATGAGCCAATATAGGCTTTGTCGAGCTCTGTTCCCTGGAGCTCCCGCGCTACTGTAATGTTACCAGGCGAAAACGGCTTGGCTACAGTGGGCTCGATCTTTTCTATTTCATAATTGAATATTTCAGAGTACTCTGCGTCTGGGTCTCCAGTTACCGGAGAGTATTTTGCATCCGTCCTTTCCCTGAGATAAGCGTAGGTCGTTTCATCCGGATCGATAATCCCGTTCTTTGCACCAGCCTCGGTAGTCATGTTCGTAAGTGTCAGCCGCTCTTCCATCTCCAAGTTCTTGACGACGCTGCCAGAGAACTGCATCGACTTGTAGTTGGCGCCGTCGGTCCCAATGTCTCCGATAATCTGGAGAATGATATCCTTTGCCATGACATAGTCGGGCTTGCTGCCCTCGATCTTGAACAGCATTGTTTCTGGGACCTTGAACCAAATCTGGCCGTTCATCAACACATAGGCCACGTCCGTGTGTCCAAGTCCTGCGGCAAACGCGCCCATTGCGCCTGTCGTGTTTGTATGCGAATCACCTCCGACATAGACTTCGCCGGGGAGCACCATGGCCTCCTCATGGGAGAGGGTGTGGCAAATGCCGTACTGACCCAGACCATACTTGAAGTGCTTCTTTATCCCAAACTTTTTTGTAAAGTTTGACAGAGCGATAATGTTGTCAGCTGAAACGCGGTCGGCGGCCGGAACAAAGTGGTCTTCTGTGACCCATACCCTGTCCGGGTTCCAGATATGGTCCATCTTTAGTCCCTTTTTTTCCCACTCGCTGAACACCTTGATTACACCGGGGCCCGATACGTCATGCATCATGACCGTGTCTACCTTTGCAAATATTACGTCGTCAGGTGACACTTTCTGTTTCCCAGAAGCCCTAGCAAGTATCTTTTCAGTAATAGTCATTCCAGTCGTCAAAAGAGATTCACGTTTGAAACAAATTGCACCCATGACGGATTAAAACCTTTGGAGCAGTGAGACATTGCGACTGTATCCGCGCCCACGGAAAGCAAGGAATCAAGATCAGCGACTCTCCAAGGAAACAGAAAATACAAAAGACGGTCTGCAAGATTTCATCATGTTTGGCCGTAGAGATCATTCCAGTTAGGATAGGAAAGAAAAAGACCAGGTTTGACCTCTTCAAGGCTCTGCAGAATTTTGATTACAAGAATGGCGACATCATTGTAGTTTCAAGCAAGTTCATGGCAATGAGCGAGGGTGCAGTCGTCAAACTGGCCGGTATAACGCCCAGTACAAAAGCAAAGTCCCTGGCCACAAAGTGGGAAATGGACGCCAAGATAGCAGAGCTCGTCCTGCAAGAATCAGACTACGTAGTCAAGGGAGTACCAGGTTTTCTGCTGGCAATTCGAAATGGCATGATAGCCCCAAATGCAGGTATAGACAAATCGAATGCACCCGGTGGCTATGTGATACTCTACCCAAGGAACGCGTTTGCAAGCGCGGATAGTCTACGAAAAAAATTCAAGAAAATGGGCTTGAGAGTCGGAATCGTTGTCTCTGACAGCCGCCTAATGCCCACGCGTAAAGGCACCACCGGTGTGGCCATTGCGTGTTCTGGGTTTGAGCCTGTCGAGGACCTGAGAGGAAAGAAGGACCTTTTTGGCCACGTATTGAGGGTTACTATGAAAGCGGTCGCCGACGGCATCGCAACGATGGGTGTCTCAGTAATGGGTGAGAGTAGCGAGTCAACTCCCGCAGCGGTTGTGAGGGGAGCGGCCGTCAGGTGGTCCGAGAAAAAGTTCTCATGGAAAGACATGGCAGTCCCTGCTCATGAGGACATTTACCTCAGAGGCGTTACGCCTGAAGCGTGAATGTGGGCGTCTATCGCTACATATAGTTTTAATATGCCGCAACTAGAGTCATGCTACACTTCAGAGATGTCCGAGTTCCTAACGACCTATCCAAAGACTGTAAAAATTCTCAAAGGTTTACAGGATTTCATCCGACAGGAGGAGATCGACCTGGACCACCTCAGCCTCATGGTCAAGATCAAAAAAGATGAAATCATTAACGCTCTTGTCTCTGAGGGCTTTAGGAGGGTGAATCTGGAAAACAGAAAGCCCACGCAGATAGGCCACGGGTTTGCAAAGAAACTGGCCAAGCCTTGGGAAATGCACGTCAGATTGCTAGAGCTGCAGAAGGGCCTCATTGCAATCCAGGCTGAAGTCGAGATCTCGCGGAGGTACATCCAGCATATCAGGTCTGTCAGGTCTCCGGTAATTCTTGAAATAGAGTCAATCTTGAAAAAGCACAAGATAGAATACCGTATTTGGCATGCCAAACTGCGCCAGTATATCACAAGCGTGATCGATTACCACCAGATTGCGCTGAACGCGCCAAAATTGCCTGCAATACCCTGGAAGCACATGGCCGGATCCGCTGTCACCATTTCCATTATCTACCTTCTAAAGTTTATCGGGATGCTTTAGCAAAGGCTTTATTTCATAAAACAACTCTCGTATTCTGAACAGGTGTCAGAGGCAGCAGCGACGTTCCATCATTACGGGATCTCTCCTTGGGAGATCGAGGTTCTCTACGACACGCTCAACCGGTCCTTCGAAGTGGACGAGAAGCAGCTGGAGCCCGATGACCCAAAATACGTCAGCATGATAGAGATCTGCTTTCCGCTGCAGTTTGATGAAAATTTCTTTCAAACCTTTACGATGGAGAGCTGGTTCAAGATCAAGGGAGTGATAAAGGACATCAAGCGAAGGCGCGGAAGAAAGGGCCTCAAGACTTTTCTCAAGTTTGAAGGGCATCCGGATGTCATTTTCCAGTTGGGCCACAAGGGGGATAGGCATTTTGAAATGGCGGCAGAGAAACTGGAATATCTCGTTGATGTAGTGCCAATTCAGCTCAAGTCGCTCCCCGCAGAAACGCAAGAAGTCCTGTTCAATTTCGACGAAGCCAGCTACAAGTGGAGCCCGTCAGTGGCAAAGGACTGGCACGAACGAAATTACATTTTCAAAAACGGCGAATGGGAGTCAAGATGATTATTTTAGCTCGTCAATTATTGGAGAGTCATGGATGGCCTTGCTCAGCTCGCGGTATTTCTTGTCAATGAACACCAGAGACTCTGCTAGCTTTTTTGACTTGCCGTACTTGAACCTCACGAGTTCCCTATGACGCCAGAAATGCTTTCCGTCAGCAACAGACACCGTGGTAAAATAGTCTGGTCCCTTCAGCCCATCAGGCAATTTCACGTTATAGGGCAAGAGATATTCGGCCGTGAACCACTCGTCACCATCCGGGTAGTCATTGCCTGTCGAAATGTCGAAAAAGAGATGCAGAGTGTCCTCGACAGTCAGTCCATCGTCACTGATGCTAGGGTGCTTGATGCCAGACTTGTGATATTCTATCTTTAGCAGCTCTGGCTCAAAGTATGCCTTGATGATCGCCCGGCGCATGACCTCGTTGGCTTCCTTGAGGTTCAAAGATCCTGTACCGTGACGTAACGATTATTATATAATCTTTTTAAACGCCAGCGCTAGAAATTTGCAAAACCAAGACCCTTGGGCCCTCATACTGATCGTCGATTGAATAGCTGTCGCAGCCGACTAGAAAACAAATCTATCGTACACAATATAAGGCAAATAAGACCAAACACTGTATGGAAGGACAAGCAAATGAACTGGCCAATACTTTGGCCCAGCGTGTAGGAATAACCCCAGAACAAGCGAACACTGCAATCAACATTGTTTCAAGGACGCTGCTGCAAAAGGTGGACGGAAATAAGGCATCCAGTCTGCTGTCAAAATTGCCACCGAGCATAACCAGCAGGTTTTCAGATAACGAGAAGGAGCAGTTCAAGACCCAAAAGCAGGATAGTAGCAGCGAAGAGGTTGTCCAGAGAGTTAAACGGGAATAAACGATGACAGAAAGGCGCAGCAGGTTACCACTGAAGGGGTGAAAATCCTGCAAGAAAAGACAGGAGAACAAGGGTTGTCGGATATGTGAAGGACAAATTCAAGAAAGCGGACCTAAACCCGGTTGATTGGCGTCCGAAAAGGATGCTTACCTCAATTTTTTGAACAGGTGATGATCACAATCCTCCATCCCAATACTCTTTCAGCATTGAAGCTATTCTTCTTCAAGCAGGGTGGTTTCAAACGCTACCGCCTTGTCGGGCTCAGACGCGTAAATCACGTGGTGGTGATTTTTCAAGAGGCCCTTTATCCATTCGCCCCTCCTGAACTGCTCTATCCCAGAGATATCGTAGTAGCACAGTTGCGAGCAATCAAATTGTTCAAAATTTTCATGCCCTGCTCTTTCCACGACCAATCCAAGGTTCATTCCTTCAACGGTTGCAGTGTCAGTTATCGTTCGGCCAACGAACCTATACGGAGGCTCCATTCCTTTGGTGCTTTCATCCCTTATGCGTTTGAGAGTCTCAAGGGCATCCGTCTTACTAGAGTCAGACCTTTCAGTATGAAATATCCGCAGAGATTTTTTCTGTTTGTACGAGTCTACGTCAATTCCATGCGCAGCCAACCTTTTTTCAACTTCAGAAGAGTCATCAGGCGTAAAGAAAATGCAGGACTCTCCCTTTGCCAGGCCATTTGAAAGATACCTGGCAATGATCATATCCGCGTACTCTCGGTTGTCGTAGAGGAGGACTGTGTGTTTATTCACCTCCATCCGGTCAAGGAACTTTATGGGGCGATAATCTGTCTTTTCAGAGTTCATAGATTTCCCTCCCAGGAATATCAAGATACTTCACGCCCATTGCATTGACAAAGCCCTTGATCCTATCGTAATCCTGCAGGAAATCATGGCCTTTCTCTGTTATCTGTAGTGGATTTTGCATTATCATTTTCCTGCCTTCTAGTTCTTCGAGATACCTGACGAGTTTGTCGTAAGCAAGGTTGCTGAGTGACTGCACCCTCGTAGGCTTTGCCTCGCCGTTAGTTAGCTCTAACTTTATTGCACTGAGGATATCGCTGTAAATCTCCATCTTGTTTCGCTTCGGCTTGGGCAAATAGCATCAGTGACCCATTCTAATTAACAAGACTCCCCAAGGGGAGTAACGCCTTTTAAATTATTCGCAATAGGGTTCATATGAACAAAAACGAATCAACTTTGAAATCAGAAACCGGAAGGCACCTCGAGACTTTCCTTTACAGGGTACCGAAAAAGAATCATGACGCCGTCGTAAAGAACCTAAAGAAATTTGTCCCGTGGTTTGAAAGCGAGGGAGTGAGGTTAGAGTACTATCAATTCGGCCAAGGCGAAATATTGGAAGGTATGGAAAGTATTGCCAAGACACTATCCGCCGCCGATGACGAAGAAATTTGGATGGAGCTGCAATATTTTAGAGACCTGCAGCACTGCAAAGATGTCTATTCGCGAATGGTGCAAGACAAGAGTATTGAGCCAATTGGAACCGAGTTCTTTGGCCTGATCACTCAAGGAAAGGCCCTTGTCACTGGCGGGTTCAAGAGACTAGAATAGCAAAGGAAACTCGAATGGCCACATTGAACATTATTGAAGTGTTCTAATTCGATAGAATGCAAAATGCCAAAATCAAAACATGATTAATATAATGTGGCTTTATAGTGCTCTTGCGGGCGGGGGTCGCCTAGCCTGGTAGGGCGTGGGATTGCTAATCCCATGTCCGAAAGGACACGTGGGTTCGAATCCCACTCCCCGCGCTGTATTTGCCGAGTAGACTAGTTTTCTACCAAGGCTGCGATGAGCCTATCCTTTTTCTTTTATCTCCACTCCCAACCCTTGAGCACGATATTTTCTCCGTCAACTTCAACCTCAAAGGCTATTAACATACTATTGAATGCCGCAAGTTTGCCCGTTCCGTCTGCAGCCATAGTTGCAAATCCCCTGAAGCTGATTTTTTCAGGCCCGACAAGTCTTCCTATCCCACGAGCGGTCGCAGTCGTTACGCTCCCGTCTTCGGCCATCGTAATTGACTTATCTTCGCCCCACATGGTGCCATCCGGGCGCATCGTGCTTGTGTACGTTCCCATTTCAGTTATCGCTATCCCCTTCAATTTTCCTTCCACGGAGTAAGAACTTTCAATCTTTGGGGGGTTTAGTTCAAGAACTCGCTGGCCGGTTACCTTACCCTTTGATTCGTAAACGAGATCTCCTAGCATTTCAAAGTATCTTTTGTCTTGAAATTATTAAGGGTTTTTCCAAATTCGCAGCGGCTGCTCGTTTATTTTGGTCTAGCAGGAGCGACCATCTTTTGCAACTTCTTGACCCCTGCAAGCAAATCCACCAATTCAGTCAGTGACAGGTTATGGTCCTTGAGCTCCTTTACCCCTATGTTTAGAGATGCGAGCTGCCTGTAGACTTCAAAATCTTCGACAGCTTCCACCAGTTGGTTTAGGCCGAACGGTTTTTGAATCATTTCTACTATTTGGCGCAGGTCCTTTGTGGCCTCTTTCAGGGTTTCACCGACATAGGCTGATGCGAACATGATTCTCTGGTTGGGTGAGAGCTTCAAGATTTTTTTTGCTGCCGCAAGGCCGTCTAATTCTGGCATTCGATAATCCAATATCACTAGATCAAAGGGTGGCCTTTCAGATTGCGACTCTGACTGCCTTACATTCAGGGCCATCTTGTATGCCTCAATACAGGCGCGGCCATTTTCAGTAGAGATAACCTCATGACCCCGTTCTTGGAGCACTATATGATACTGTAGCCTTATGGACGACTCATCCTCTGCAATCAGTATCTTCATCCGAGGTCGTATGTAGGTGCATACTAGTAATTGTGTGCAAGTATCGGGAACAAACACCTCCTATTACCCGCACAATGTTCCCAGGATATTATAGTATATACCACATAGAAACATGAAGTTACCTGTATTGAGGGAAGAGGATGTGTAATATTGTTCTATGACAGCTTTATGACATTAGCTACCCTTATTCTCAACAACTCTGCAGATTCATTATGGCAGACTCGGTAATGAGTTACGCCATAACAGCTGGTATCTTTGCCTTTCTAGCAGCGGTTCTGTTTACTGCAAGGGCACGGCGTCATCACTCAGGATGGACACCAGAAGCGACTACAACCGAATCGGGCTAATGCGATACAGTGGCGCGTTAAGCCCTCCATTTTTTCCACGGCCTGCAACTTTACAACAATTAAGCGGTAATTCCGGATAAAGCGGAACTAGATTCCCCGGTTTACTAATCACATGGCATGAAATAAAATAGACAATTTCATGACCAACCGACTGAATTGTCTTCCGCAATCTACCATCAGAGACAGACTTTTTGTATATGCTATCTTTTCCTAGAACATCCCATCAGTGAGCATATCAATGATTGCGATAACAAATACGTGAATGCTCAGCTGCCCTGACTGTCTGAATAAGCTTGAACGATATCAGAAGAGGGTAACCCTCGCCGAGGTTGATGGCTGGATATGTGACTTTTGTAAAAAATTTTACCATACGGATCAGCTGCTGAATTCTATTCTCACCGTATGAATGAAATTCTTGCAAGCCACAAAGCTCTGTCTGCAGATAATGCGACCTCCATTTTCGATATTGAAATCTTTACTTAATGGTCCGGCGAGATAACCTAACTAATAACCGGCTGCCACGGGGCGTAAAATTTCGAAACACTGGTTGCAGTGGATCGTGTGTTTAAAGTCTTCAGGGATTAGAATAAACCGCTTACACTTCGGGCATGCTCTCAATTCCTTTGGCTCCATCTATAGATGCCAACGATGAAGGAGTAGATAAGCAAACGTGCCGCTTAATGTGATTCAAGTACGATTTCCAGTTTGCGGAAGCCCAACAAAATAGCGAGCGATCGAAACAGCGGCCGCGCTAATGCTTCCTAGAAAAATGTATGGCCAGCTCTATCTTTTCTTTGAAAATCTTGCTGCAAAGCGGGCAGCGCGCTGTCGGAGCACAGATCAATACAGTGGACATTCAAATATCATCCCTTCTGCATATTCACTAAAAAGGCGACTGACATTGGCAGTATGTGGTGTCCGATACGTGCTTATGCCCAAAGGGTTGGCCAACCAAATGTATCTTCTACCTTATTGACTCTAGAATAATGTTCGTGAAGTCAGTCGCATCTGTTATTTATGGCACGATCTCGGCCAAGATTCAGACAAGTTATAGACGGCTACAGGCTCCTGCTCCCCGCGGCCTGTAGCGCGGTCTATTTATTCGAAATTTGCAAAAAATAGCAACAAAGAACCTTGCCCTGTCCTTCCCAGAGCCATGCAGTGAGGAACACTGATGAGTGGTTGAGAATCGGACTTGTTAATCACGGTTAGTGCCCGACTTGTTGAATCAGATGATATTGAGTCTTTCGGCGCATTGCTTGTGATAGTATTTCTTGATCTTGCCTCTGCTTACGATTTCGTCATGTTTAGAGATAATGCTCTTGCAGAACCTACAAAGGCCTGCTTGCTTTAGCTTGATCAAATCGATAATACGCCGCTCGGCTGCATTGGCATTGCGCATTATCTTGACCAAGGTGGATAACTTATAGGGTATCATATTTTAGTTTTTTTAGACTATCGATTTGCCAATCAACACACCGTAACTTTAGTCAACTTGCGTTCTTGTGCGTCAAAAAGATACGCAGGTCCTTTCTATTGAGCAAATAGAGAGAAACGATACCAATGATAAGAGAAACGTAGCGACCGTAGCAACCTTCGACTTGAGTAATGAGCTGAAAATCACCCGTTCGGTTTAGCCCGACGTTTGTTTCAAGATGAACGAAAATCGCTGCCAGATGCAAGGCCAGTGTCAAAGACCAAGCCCAATGTTGGCGTTTAAGCAAACCTATAGTCGCTATTATTGCGACGAACTGAATTACAATCCCGATCAAGAAATGTTCTGATTGGTCAAACAAACTTCGGGGTCGCGAATTAGGGTAAATGAAGGCCACATCGAAAGGATCTTCGCTGTTTCGAATGGTTTGTTCTGTCATGCCAGGCCAAACGATCAAGAACGTAAATATCGCAAGCACGAGTACGGCAGCAGGCCGCCTGCGCTTTGTTTCAGTAGTCGTAGGCGTTTTTAGATAAATCAGGTATCTTAGGCATTCTTACCCCAATCGAAATAAAAACAGAATACGCCGAGTTCGAACTTCTTGAGAACGAGTGGATGGGGAGAGATTCGAACTCTCGACCACCTGCGTGTAAGGCAGGTATCCTAACCAGACTAGACAACCCATCCACTTGGAACAGCTCGTCAATTCCACATGCACGATATTAATAGTATTTGGGGGATCGCTGAAAATAACCAATATATATCTCAGGAGAAAAACCGTCACTTGAGATTTTGCTTTCAAAGCCAAATTTTCCTGTCCGTCACTTGTTTGCATTCGCGTTTCTTGTTGCATTGATAACAGTCGTTCCGTCCGTTATGCCTGGAGCTTATGCCCATGGCGGCCACCAGCCTCCAGCTGCTGACTTTAGCGGCAAGAAAGTGAGCCTTTTTGTGAACTTGGAACCAATAGTAGTTGCCAACCAAGGCGACCCGGTTTACATCAATGCGAGGCTATTTGACGAAAATACAAACCTGAACTTCAAGCATGTCACTTACAAGATATACTTCCAAAAGGACGGCCAGAATATTCCGATTATTACCGAAGGCGACTCTAGAATCGGAGGACAAGGATTCTTTTACGACGCCGAAGGAGATCTTCAGATAAAGATTGTCCCGATGGACAGAGCGAATGCAGTGGCCAAGGGCGAGGCTGAACCGTTTCTGGGCGGCATATGGAACAGGGGAGGACCCGTAGTCGTGGAGGGGCCAATATTCACCGAACCGGGATTGTACAACCTATTTGTAGAGATTTGGACCGTCGACACCCCAAAGACTCAGGTGGCAGAACCGCTCGAGTATGACGTCTGGGTCGCCCCGGGTAGGGAAGAGGTAATCAACGTCACTGACGGAGGCCAGACACACGAAGTCAAGGTAAGAAACTACTATGGTGCAATCGAAAATTCCTCTTTTGATCCACAAAACAAGACCATCGAGTTTTCGATGCCCTTTAACTGGACATCCAACCTTCCAAACAGGATGGGCATGCTGCACACTGAAGTGTTTATTCCAAAGGCTCTAGCCGATTTTGACAAGGACTCGCTCAGAGGCCAGGTAAACGGTATCGATGTACCAGTGTTTGTAGTCCCGACGCGCATTTCCGGCGAAGACTCTGCAGTTGTCCACTTTACCGTATCTCAGCAGAACCTCAACAACATTGCTGATAAAGTCAGGTCAGAGAACAGGTCTCCTCAGGATGCCGTATTCTCACTGAGCCCGCCGAACCCTGATAGCGAGATCCGACTGGCTCAGGTGTCATCAGAGTCAGACAACTACAAGGTTTCACTGACATGGCCGGAGCAGGTTTTCCCGGAGCAGCCGGTCACATTTGGGATCGGGATAGCAGACAAGTCAGGTCAGCCGATCTCGGCAGCTACTTACGAGCTCGTAGTCATGGATAAGGACGGCAACCAGGTCTCCCGGTCAGGCGGCGTGACAACTCCAGAAGGCATATCTTCGCAAGATGTGAAATTTACTTCACAGGGCTCATTCACGATCAAGGTTGAGAAAATAGAGGGATCCGGCGAGTCCGTCGAGTCAGCTTTGACTGTCGTCCCTGAATTCCCGGTGGGCATCGCAGCAATTGCCGCAGCGATCGTTGTCGGTGCCGTAATTGCAGCCAGGCGCTCCTCGCTATTTGCCGGCAAGACGTATTAGATACGTCTCACAATTAGCTTGCATGGCAGAGGAAGACTATCGCAAGCTCTCTCCATCGGAAATAGACAGGCAGCTGTCCGAGATTGTAGGCTGGCGCATCGAAAACGGCAAGCTTCACAAAACAATCGAGTTTGCAACGTTTGTTCAAGCATTTGGATTCATGACCCAGGTGGCATTAGAAGCAGAAAAAATGAACCACCACCCTGAGTGGCATAACGTGTACAACAAGGTGACGATCGACTTGGTCACTCATGACATCGGCGGAATAAGCAACTATGATTTCAAGCTGGCCAGGGCGATAGACGTTATTGCCAAGGGCTAGTCTAGTTGCAGAGCGGCCAATCCTGATGCACGAGGCATCAAAGTCATAGGAGAATAGCCGCCCTTCATCACCCAGTTCAATCTGCGATAATTATTATATTCTGTATCGGCCGCATTCCTATGAATGAATCCTGGAATTCAGATGCTAGAGTTAGCTATCGGAATAAAGGACGTGCTGGTACACGCGGGATTTACCACTATCGATTCCCTACTTCGCATGAACCCATCAGAGATCGCCGCCCTCCTGGGAATCGAATTGTACGTTGGCAAGATCATTATCGACGCGGCAAAGCAAGCGGCTGCGGCGTCAGAGAGGGACTGGCAAGAACAGAATACACGCTCTGCGCCTCTAGTGGCGCTACCTGCCGATTAGAGCCCACTCTGAAGAGTATGCCGGTACGCAAGCAGCGCGGCAACTGTCTTACAATCTTGAATTTCTCCACTGAAGCACTTGCGCAGCGACGAGTCTAGGCTCAATTTCCTTACAGCGATATCTTCGTCGGCGTCCAGCTTGCCCTGCTTTATTCTTCGAAGTCCAGTTGCCACAAAGACGCGCATAAACTCTGTATCGTATCCCGGCGCGAGAAACCAGCTCAACAGCGGCTTTAGTGTACCCGTGTATCCGATCTCCTCTGCCATTTCTCTGGCCGCGGCTTTGGCCGCCGTTTCGCCTTTTTCTATCTTGCCTGCCGGAATTTCCAAGAGAGTCTTTTCCGCGGCTCTGCGATACTGTGTAACCAGCAGCACAAATTTATCTTCAACTATTGGCACTATTCCAACTGATGGCTGATGCTCAACAATTTCCTTCTCGACTATCCTGCCGTTTAGCGAGAACCTGTCCTTTCTCAATGACACGATGCCAGAGTGTAACTTTACGCTGTTGAGGAGCCTGACCCTACTCATTCATGATGGTTTCACGGGGCGCCAGATTAAACTGTTAAGCTAGTTTTATATGCGCTAAGCGACTTTTCAGTGGTCGTGGATTTCACTGACGGAGATGGCAACATTGTTGTACCAAAGTCCGTCAGGCCGATAATTGAGTTCAAGGAGACAATGATAGGCGGAAAAAAAGGCGCCAGAAAGCAGTATCGGTACGGCAAGCTCCACATACGAGAATATGATACCCATTACACTGTCCATATGGACAAGGTTGATCCTCTAAGAAATCCCCTAGGGCACCTTGTTGTAGATGCGCCAGAGTATATCGCCGGGGCCGCAGCAGCTGCACTTGTCGGGAGGCGCGTAGGCATGGCGGTTTACGAAAAGCGCAAGAATGAAGGTAAGACCCGAAGGGACGCTGCGATTGATGCCGCAGTCGCTGGATATATTGCGGGCTCGTCAGCGGGAAAACTGGTTCATGACGCCGCATGTACATTGAAAAAAAATAGAGTAAGTTAGAACATGGAAAGCCCCGAACAGATCGAAAAAGACGAACCATTACCAAATCGCGATCGAGCAAGGGCCTATCCAAGACCTTCAAAATTGCACGTCGCTAAAGTAATTCTCCGTCTCTTGCCCGTGATCTGGAACTTTCGGCGCGACAGGCGCGAGTGGGTACGGCGCGAGGGCAGAAATGTTGACGAAGAAAAGTACCGGCGCCATGCCGAAAGAGCCCTCCGAACCTTTATCGAGCTTGGGCCTTCTTACATCAAACTCGGCCAGTGGCTTTCCACACGCGTTGACATTTTGCCGCAGCCTTATCTCGAGGTCCTGTCAAGGCTCCAGGACGACGTTCCTCCCGCTCCCTATTCGGACGTAAAGCCGATAATTGAAAGGGAACTGGGCCCCATCGCTCAAGCGTTTGAGCAGTTTGATTCAACTGCGCTCTCAGGCGCCAGCTTGGGCCAGGTCTATCTTGCTCGGCACCAAGGAAAAAGCGTAATTGTCAAGGTAAGCCGGCCCGATATCGAGCGGGTGATAGAAAACGACATTTACGTGCTAAAAAAGGTCTTACCGCTTGCGACCCGCTTTATTGATCCGAATTTGCGATTCTCCGTGGAGGGCATGCTTGCTCAATTCATAGAAACTGTCCATGAAGAAATGGATTACCGTGTAGAAGCCAAGAACCTGCTTACCATAGGCCACAACCTCAGGGACGACCCTTCAGTCATAGTACCAAAGGTTTTCCCGGAGCGATGTTCAAGGCACATCCTGACCATGGAATACCTTCCGGGAATAAAGGTAACAGACCTTGCCGCCCTTGATGCGAAGGGGATTGACAGGGAAGCGCTGGTGGTTAAAGTGCACAGGCTATTTTTCAAGATGCTCCTTCGACACACGATTTTCCACGCGGATCCGCACCCCGGTAACATCTCGGTATCAGACGACAGCCGGCTCATTCTCTACGACTTTGGCATGGTGGGCAAACTCGACAGCGACACGCGAATCAGGCTGATACGGCTCTATTTGGGGCTGCTCGACAAGGATCCGGAAAGAACGGTAGACGTGCTCGTAGAGCTCGGGACACTAGAGCCTACGGTAAACAGGTACGTAGTGGTAAAGGGGATTGCGCTGAGCATCCAGACAATGTATGGCAAGGAAGTGGACAAAATGGAAGTAAAGGCACTAGTCGACCTTGCCAACAAGACAATGAGCAAGTTCCCATTCCGGTTGCCAAAAAATCTTGCCTTGTATATGCGCATGACTTCGATACTAGAAGGGATCTACAAGCACCACAAGGTAAGATTCCAGTTTGTCAAGGTTCTGGGCAACCTGCTCGAGGAAGAAGGACTACTGCGTGATGCCTACATCGAGGAGGTAAAGGTTTCTGCAAAGCGGTTTGTAAAGGGACTCCAAGATTCCGTGAGCGTTGCTCCGTTGCTAAAGAATTATCTGGAGACACTCGGTCCTTACGCGAGACCCGAACGGAAGAGCTATAGCACGCTTTCGGCGGCTGTCCTTGCGTCGGCGCTATTTGTCGGGTCTGCCATAATGCTCCCCTACAACTCCTATCTTGCATATGGCGGAATTGCGGCAGCGGCTATAGTGGTCGGAACTACTGCGTATTCCAGATTCAGCAAGTGAACCGGCGATTGCGTGTCCATGCTAGCAGAATGCAGGGATGATTTGCTTCCGAATCTAGAGCACAGAATGGCGAACCTATTTAGACTTGATTTCAGAATAAATTTTGTCACGGTATTCAAAAAATCTAATCTCTGTGGGGCTTTCGGCGCCTGAAGCAATTCTTCCTGCCGATCGCCAGGGATCTCCATCCGCGTAGCCGTAAGATGACGAATAATAGGCTCCGGATATTCCAAGCAGACGAAGGTCCTTGACCGCAGCCATGAATCTGCGCAGGGACCTGCCGGTTGCCGCCTGCTCACCTTCGTTGTTTTGCATTCCGACTGCCACCAACTTTTCCGTGTTTCGGCTGTAGATGCCGATGTCAAATGAATATTCTAAACCTGGCTTGATAACTATCTTGGTGTCCATCACAAACTTGTGCATCATGGGGCTGTACATTGAAGAAAGAAATACTGCGAACCTAAGTCCGGAGAAAGAATCGTGACAGTCAAGGAATATCTGTTCCAGCAGCAGGATTGCCTTGTCGTTTAGCAATGCAAGAACGGTAGACAACTTCGGCTTTTTCGGAAGTTCTCTTCCATTGATGCCGGTGTCAAGAGAACAGTCGCAGCGGTCCGCCACAATTTGCAGAATCTGAACCGGAATATTATAACTCGAGAGGCGCGCCTCTATCTTTTGGCGCTGTGCTTGCGTCATTTTCTGCTCAGTTGCGGACAGGGTAAAAACCAGTATTGGTTCGTTTGAGAGACTATTAAATGCAGCCGGCGTCCGCGAAATCATATGACACTCAATAGCCCTGTAAAGAAAAACCTGTGGACTTGACACCCCGGAGGGATCGATTCTCAATTATTTTGTTACTTTTGGGACGAAAAACATTGCATGTGCGCAAGGCTAGAAGCGGAGAACAGATACCTTTGGCAATCTAAAGGCTAAAGGCGGCTTGAACAGAACGACTAGCGCCGGAAACCTGCATGTCTCGGGGAGCAATAGCCACAATAATCGGTGTTCGGCCTTCCATGGCAAATACATTCACATTTGCCTCCTGATGACTGAGTTTTGTTGAATTTTCTCACAATTGTATCTGGATATACTCATATATAACGCATGACTATGTATGGCTGCCTGTTAGGCTCACTAGCACACACTCTATTATCTCGCTTAATTTCATCCAGTAATCCATCATTGAAGACATTCTGACTAGGTCTCGAAACTCCGATTCCTAGACGAATCTCCGCGCGACTCTCATTTTCGAGTTCCTTAACTTGGCATCTAATGAGTCTTTATCCAGTCCACCCTTGCCAAGTTTTGTAATTGATTAGGTTGGGCATCGTGCATCGATATGGGACGTTGCGTAAGTGCATTTTGCCTATGCGAGCACATGCTCTCGACTTGAGTACATTCTTATGAGATGGGCGACTCAAACGATAGATGATAGACAACGAATGAATATTGATTTTATCGCAGGGAATATTATCGCGTTAACGCCTATAATTTCTTGTTTCGGGAGGACGTGAACTCGGGTGGTAAGATCGCTGACAGCACTCAACCCATTTGTATCGAACCCAAAGAGCAAGAAACAAAAGTATTGCTCGACATGCGGCAGTTTGGCCACAATTGAGGCCCACTTTGACGTCGGCGATGATGTAACAATAATAGAAAAGTATTGTGACGCATGCTCACAAAAAATTTCATCTCAACGGTGATATGCTTGGTAACCTGTGAATTGTGCGAAAAAGGTGAAGAGTATCATACCTGCCAGAATTGCAAAAAGCGACTTTGCATTTCATGCTTTAACACGGTCCATTTCGGGATAGGAGCTCCTAGGGCAGGTAAGTCGATGGTATACAACAAATGTGTCTTTTGCAGGACGGTATTTGCTACGAATGCTAAATGCGAGGTTTGTGACAAGTGTGAAATCATTCTCACGTGGAAGTCTTCGATGAATTACTTGGCAGCATTCAACAGGGTATCAAGCATGCTTGAGAAAAGCGAGCTTGACCCTAAGCTAAGGAATGAAAATTATTGCAAAGTGAATTTCGGTGTGCATGCCGCACAGGTAATCATGGATGCAATCGATAATTCAAAATTCTAGCGCTAAATCCATATTCAGGCTGAATGACTGAAAATATGTTGGTGCAAGCATCTTCAGACGAGCATGTAATAAAATGCAGCTACTGCGGCCGCGATTTGATAGTAAAAGACATTGTCAATAACGGAATCGCGTTTTTGAGCCATCTAAAAAACGATCACGACATTTTCTACACTCCGCAGCGTATGACTGAAACAAAAACGAAAAAACAAACTGATAGCCGACAGGCCCTGGCACCCGAGTAGCTGTTATCGGTGATGCTTTTTCTTTGGCAGCTTCCTAGAGCCCGAGATAAGTTCGGTAAGTGCGTTAAAGGCCTTTCCGACTTGGTCCATCCTGACGAGCATTATGGTGTCAGTGTAACAGCTCACGGTGTCTTCAATATTGATATGCCTTCGTGACAGCTGGTTGTAAAAGGCTATTGCGCATCCCGGAGTCTTGATGATATCTTCAGGACTGTGCACTATGATCGCGGCCATGTCATCCTCTATTTCCAGTATATCATCATGAGTAAACATTGCCTTTACATCTTCAAGAAGGACGTCGTCGAACACGAGCGTAATTGACATCATGCTCTCGGCCACGCTGATATAGTTGTCTGCATTCTGGGTAAGTGACTTGGCGACTTTCTCCACGGTCCTTCTTGTCTTTGCAGCAGAGACCTTTGCAACATCTGTCTTGACGCTTACGGTACTCCCTGCAAGGATTAGAGCGATTGGTCTTTCAGGGACATCGTAATCGCGGCGCGACCGCTTGAGAGCCGTCACTATGCTTTCTGTGCTCGTATTTTTGCCAAGCATCTGATCTATCTTTGGCTTGATTATCCTTGCAAGCGCGCTGATGTTGCAATAGTCGCGTTGCAACGAATCCTGGAACGAAAGATCATTGCTTACAACCTCCTTTACCGCGTTTGTTATCGATTTTTCGCTATTGACCAGCATGGGTCATTCTCTACCTATTTTAGGTCATTACTGACCAAAAAATATAAATGTAGTGGCAGAGACCGCACGAATGTAATTAATTCATGGCAGGAAGTAATGGTAAAGTTGTCCTAGCCTACTCGGGAGGCTTGGACACTTCTGTCTGCATCCGCTATCTGCAGACATTGCACAAGCTTGACGTAATCACTGTGACAGTCGATTGCGGCCAAGATGACGATTTCAAGGATATCGAGAGAAAAGCCAAGTCGATTGGCGCTATCAAGCATGTTTATATCGATGCGAAAAACGAGTTTGCGCAGTCATATGTTGTCCCGAGCATAAAGGCAAACGGCCTTTACCAGAGCAAATATCCATTGGCCACTGCCCTTGCCCGACCTCTCATTGCCGCCAAGGCGGTGCAGGTAGCCGAAAAAGAGGGGGCAGTTGCTCTAGCTCACGGGTGTACGGGAAAAGGAAACGACCAGATTAGGTTCGATGTCACCATGCGCGCGCTGAACCCCAAATTGAAGATAATTGCCCCGGTGAGAGACATGAACCTCACGCGTGACGTCGAGATCAAATTCGCAAAGGAACAGAATATCCCGGTTAGCGCCGAGGCAAAGAAGTACAGCATCGACCTTAACCTATGGGGGCGTGCCGTGGAAGGTGGCAACATCGAAGACGCCAATTTTGAGCCTCCAGAAGAGGCATTTCAATTCATCAATTTCAGTAACGACAAGGCAGGGTATCTCGAGCTTGAATTCGAAGGGGGATCCCCAGTCTCGGCAGATGGAAAGCACATGCCTATTGTCGACTTGATCCGGTATGTCAACGACAAAGCGGGCGCGCATGGGGTTGGAATCGTTGACCACATCGAGGACAGAGTTGTCGGAATAAAATCAAGGGAGGTTTACGAAGCACCTGCGGCAATCGCCATCATCGAAGCCCACAAGGATCTTGAAAAAATGGTATTGACGAAACACGAACTTGCTTGCAAGCGTATGGTGGATGAACAATGGAGCTGGCTTGCGTATTCCGGTCTTTGGCAAGATCCATTGCGGACAGATCTGGATAGATTCATAGATGCCACTCAGGTGCGCGTTAGCGGAAAAGTTAGACTAAAGATGCAGAAGGGATCACTTCGCGTTGTCGGGAGAGAATCGAAATACTCACTTTACAAAAATGATCTGGCTACGTATGCCGCTGGATCTTCATTTGACCAGAGCCTTGCGAAGGGCTTTGTTGAGCTATGGGGACTGCAGTCCATAATCGCAAATTCGGTTGCGAACGAGGCTGCGAGTACTGCGAACAAGAAACAAAAAGGAGGAATAAAGTGAAACCAAAAGTTGAATGCCAAGAATGTGGAGCCGACATCAGCCTTCCGGAAGACTCGGTGGTTGGGGAAATCGTTACATGCCCCGACTGCGGAGGCGATTTTGAAATAGCCTCAAAGGGAGAGAAGGTCGAGCTGAAGCCGGCTGAAACAGTAGGCGAAGACTGGGGACAATAATGGTTGAACTAACCATTATCTACGATAAGGTGCGCTTTGAAGAAAAGGCGCTGTATGAAAAGGCTCAGAATAGAGGAATCAAAACGCAGTTAGTAGATGGAAAGACAATATCTGTAACTACGGAAAGCGAGAAGAAGGATCTAGGCCTTGGCGATGTGATATTGCAGCGCAGTGTTAGCCACTATCGCGGTCTCTACCTTACTGCGTGTCTGGAATTTCTTGGATACCCGGTGATAAACAGGTTCCAGGTAGGCGAAACCTGCGGCAACAAGCTCCTGACTTCCTTGGTTCTCGCAAAGAACAAGGTTCCTTCTCCGAAGACCCAGTTTGCTTTCAGCGCGGAATCTGCTATGGAGACTATTAGAAAATCGGGTTTTCCTCAAGTTCTCAAACCAATCGTAGGTTCATGGGGCCGCGGTGTATTTCCCCTTCGAGATGAGGAGGTGGCTGGCATGGTAATCGAGATGAGAGAAGAGGATGACAGCCCATTTTCCAGGATCTACTATGTGCAAGAGATGATAGACAGACCACCAAGGGACATCAGATGCATTGTAGTGGGCGATCAAGCAGTGACTGCGATCTACCGCTATTCTGCTGAGAACGAATGGCGTACAAATGTTGCGCGAGGAGGAAAAGCAGAACTTGCCAAAATAACAAAAGAGCTCAAAGATTTGGCTATCAGAGCTGCACAGGCAGTGGGTGGAGGCATAGTAGGGGTTGACATGATGGAAGATAAGGTAAGAGGCTTGGTTGTTCACGAAGTAAATAACACCGTAGAATTCCACGGCGCTGCTACTGTATCTAAAGCAGATATCCCTGGAGCCATGATAGATTACGCGGTGAGCGTCGCAAAGAAGTGAGTGACCAATTCTGGTCACAATTGACCTACATTTGGTCTTATCTGACCAAAAAATATAAATGAGGATTTTTGAGGCAAACTTCTATAAAGAAATGTTAAATCTTGTTGGAGAAAAGGTCGGATAGATGAAAGTTGGAGTAGTTGGTGCTTCCGGATACGTTGGCGGAGAACTCTTGAGATTGCTTGTGACTCATCCCAAAGTAGAAATTAGCATGGTGACTTCAAGGGTAAAGGCCGGGGATTATGTTCATCGAGTTCATCCTTCACTAAAAGGGTTCATCGACTTGACGTTTTCGCCGATGGACATGGAAAAGCTCGCTAATTCATGCGACATGGTGTTTACATCTGTCCCGCATGGCAAGGCGAACAAGATAGTCAAGGACCTCTACGACAGGGGAATGAGGGTAATCGACCTATCGGCAGATTTTAGGCTAAAGAATCCGAAGGATTATGTGAAATGGTATGGATGGGAGCATCCGTTTCCCGACATGCTGTCAAAGTCTGTGTACGGGGTTCCAGAGTTCCACCGTGAAGAGATCAAAAAGGCACAGCTAGTTTCGTGTCCAGGCTGCATGGCAGTGACTTCTCTCCTTGCGCTAAAGCCGCTGATAGAAAATAACCTGATAGACACTGAGCATGTTGTAGTGGACAGCAAGATCGGATCTTCAGGAGCAGGACAGAAGGCAAATGCGGGAACGCATCATGCAATGCGCTATGGAGTCGTCAGGCCGTACAAGCCCGCAAAGCACAGGCATACCGGAGAGATCGAGCAAGAGCTCTCGATTGTCGCAAAGAAGCAGATAAAGGTGAGCATGAGTCCTCATGCGGTCAACATAGTCAGGGGCATACTGACTACAAACCACACATTCATGAAGAGGCAGGTGGAGGAGCTAGAGCTCTGGAAGATGTACCGCAATTCCTACAAGGCCGAGCCATTCATTAGGCTCATCAGAGACAAGAAGGGCCTGTACAAGTTCCCGGATCCCAAGTTCGTAGTCGGCTCCAACTTTTGTGACGTCGGCTTTGACATAGACGAGTACAACCAGAGAATAGTCGCGCTTTCTGCGTCCGATAACTTGATGAAAGGCGCCGCAGGCTCTGCAATCCAGAACATGAACGTGATGTTTGGCCTTGAAGAGACGGATGGGCTAAAGTACACTCCGCTTACGCCGGTATGATAGTCATCAAGATAGGCGGGAGCGTTGTCGACGGACTGCACCCCTCGACCCTCCTGGACATCAGATCAATTGCTGAGAAAGAAAAGCTAGTTTTCGTACATGGGGGGGGCAAAGAAGTAACCGCGACAGCGACAAAGCTCGGCAAGGAGCAAAAGTTCATCGTATCGCCGGGTGGAGTTCGCAGCCGCTACACAGACAAAGAGACCGCAGAGATCTATACCATGGTAATGTCCGGCAGGATAAACAGGGTCATAGTCGGGATGCTCTTGAAGCAGGGAATAAGAGCCGTAGGGATTGCAGGAATAGATGGCGGCATACTAAGGGCGGAGCGCAAAAAGAAACTATTGATAATAAACGAGAAAGGGAGAAAGATGATGATAGACGGCGGCTATACAGGCAAGATTAACGCAGTAGACCCTTCCCTTGTGCACAACTTGGTTGACAATGGTTACGTGCCAGTCATATCGCCTATAGCCCTCAGCGAAGAGTACGACTTTCTTAATGTTGACGGCGACAGGGCAGCGGCATATATCGCAGGGGGAGTCAAGGCCGACAAGGTGATCTTTATCACAAACGTAAACGGGCTAATGCTCAATGAAAAACTAGTGCAGACAATGACACTCGAGGAGGCCAAGGAGGCGCTGCCCAAGATTGGCTTTGGAATGGAAAAGAAAGTACTAGCATGCACCGAAGCACTAGACATGGGAGTTAAGGAAGCAGTAATCGCGTCCGGCCAAGTAGATAACCCAATCTCTGCTGCCATAGCGCATAACAATTGTACGGTGATTTCTCCGAAATGAACGGCGAAGACCAACACCTTGCAATGCTTTACCAGAGATTTCAGGTTAACTTGGCAAAGGGGAAGGGAGCAAGGGTCTGGGACGTAGATGACAAGGAGTACATTGACTGCATGGGAGGATACGGTGTGGCCTTGGTCGGGCACTGCAACGACAGAGTTGTAGCTGCCATAAAGAAACAGGCCGAAACGCTGATCACGGCTCACATGTCAGTATACAATAACACGCGGCTTGAGTTCATGAACAAAATGGCGGCAATCGCACCAACTGGCCTTTCCAAGATGTTCTTTACTAATAGCGGCGCGGAATCAGTCGAAGGCGCGCTAAAGTTTGCTCGCAAGTATTCTGGCAAGCCCGGTATAATAGCCATGAACGGTGCTTACCACGGAAAAACCTTCGGCGCACTGTCGGTTACCTACAACGAAAAGTACCGCAAGTCATTTCTTCCGCTCATTGAAGGAGTAAAGTTTGTGCCCTACAACGATCCATCAAAGCTCGAAGAAGCAATAGACGATACAGTTGGCACGGTTATTCTCGAGCCGATTCAGGGAGAAACGGGGATCATTGTACCACCTGATGATCTCTTGCCAAAGATAAGGGAGATATGCACCAGACGAAACATTGTGCTGATCTATGACGAGATCCAGTCGGGTCTGGGCAGGATTGGCAAAATGTGGGCAGGCGAAAACTGGGATACTACGCCAGACATCATGTGCCTCGCTAAGGGGATAGCAGGCGGAGTTCCCATGGGCCTAGTGCTGGCAAAACCTCAGATTATGGATGCGATGAAGCTCGGGGAACACTCGTCCACATTTGGAGGAAGCCCAATTGCATGCGCCGCGGCATCCGCAACCTTAGATGCTCTTACCCAAGACAAGCTTGTCCAGAATGCAGCCAAGGTTGGGGGCTATTTCAAAGAGAACCTGATGAGGCTAAAGGAAAAACACAAAATTATCCGAGAGGTGAGGGGCCTAGGTATGATGCTGGGAGTTGAGCTAAGATTTGAAGTCAGAGACGTACTCTATGACGGAATTCGCAACGGGTTACTGATGTTGTACTCGGGAAGGAACATCCTAAGACTACTTCCGCCACTTGTAATGGACGAAATGACGGTTTCCCGCGCAGTTGATATAATGGACAATGTACTCACCCTCGAGGAAAAGAGAAGGAATGTCGTCTAACCTTGACGATACGGACGAAAAGATAATCAGAATTTTGCAGGCTGACTCGCGCAAGGCGTTCGTAGAAATAGCGAACCAGATCGGACTTTCGGAATCTGCAGTTAGGAGGAGAGTCAAGAATCTAGTTGACGGCGGGACCATCAAGCGCTTCACGTTGGAGCTTGGTGCCAGCGACAAGACAAGCGCCATCACGCTTATATCTGTAAGTTCTACCGCAGACACTTCTGCGGTTTCGGGTAAGCTCATGAAGCTCGGTGGAGTGGAAGTCGTTTACGAAATAACGGGGCAGTACGATATTGCAGCAATAATCGCGGCTCCAGCGATCGTGGAAATAAACAAGTGTATCGATGACATCCGCAAAATAGAGGGCGTATCAGATACCAATACAGTCATTATATTGAAGACAATCCGATAGACTCGTACCCTTTGCATTTTTGATCCAAAAAAGTGTGCGTGCCGAGAAATATGGCTATATTTGGGCGTAAGCAATTATAGTACCGCCTCCCAGATGGCTACACAAATGAAACCTAGACTGAGGGCCTACGTATTTCTGCTTGTGCCAGTATCTATTGGGATAATGCTCCCGTCAATTTTCATATCGTGGATAGGCGTTAACTTTTTAGGATTTCATCAGTTTTCTCCAATTGAAATTGTTTCAGAATTGTATGGCCAGAAGGAGTCTCAATCAGGGTTCGATATCCGAAACCTACTGCTGAGCTATAATGACACCTTTGCCTATGCAGTTGCCAGCTTGTCACTATACTTCGCTTCACTCATCGGAATGATAATATCCGCAGGATGGGGCAAACATCGCTCCAGGATTGCACTTGCCGCGGGAATCTTTGCAATAACAGCGGCCACCCTGTGGATTTACTCTGTGGAGTCTCTCAAGGAAAACTTTGCGAGGCAGGCGGGAATCACCGGCGGGATTATTGGCGAGGAGTTTAGAGGTCACGAGTCGACCTTGGCCGACATCCTGATCCGGCTAGGGATAGGACAATATTTCGTTGCCGCAGGAGGCATTGTAGCCGTCTTTAACTATTTTGTCGAAAAAAAGTTGGTTCGAAGTAGGGTCCCTGCAGTCTGAGTAATTTTGTCACCTGCAAAGTCACTACGATATGATCCCTAGCAAATTCTCCGAATGATTGAAGCATTCGCGATTAGGGTGCAATTTGGGAATCTACTTAAATACAAAGATCCGACAAGTGCGCGATACGATGTCCGAAAGCAGCAAAAAAGCAAACGATAGCATCGACAGAAAAAAGTTAGTCTTGAGTGTAGTCGCAGCGGCAATGGCAGCCGTACTGGTAATTGGCGCAAGCTCGTTCCAGTCACTGTCGGCCAAATCTGCAGCCGCCTCCACGGCTAATCCTACAGAAGGCTATGACATCCACGTGACTGTTAACAAACATGACAGTGCCCACCTGGATGCTCACATGGATCATTACTGCAAGCTGGATCCAAGGATTGTGGCAGTATGCCAGCTGTACGCTACAGAGAACAATGTTGCGAACGACGAAACTCCCCAGCTCGCCCAGCTAGAATTCATCATCACTGACGCCCAGTACCTCACACTACCGTTGAGGGAAAGAGCAAATTGGCACAACCATGCAGTGGAACTTAGCCCCGAGCGCGGAATGCCAACATGTGAAGACCCTGGCGCAGTGGGTGATTGCGCGACTCTAGTCTCTGTCCTGCAGGGAACCTATGGAAAAGTCGTAACAGTCTGGGATCCTTCAGACCCCATCCCCAACTACCCGCCTTATGCCTTCCTTGTTGACAGTCCATTCGCCTTGAACCAGGATCTGAATGATGACTTGGAAGAAGAATGGCCAGTAGGAGATGAAAGTACAGGCTCGGGTGACGACGTTCCTCCCTGCAACATAAAGCAGGCTGGTCCGTGCGGCAACGCTCACTAGACCTGGATTGTGGGCAGGGCCCACTCCCCCTTTTTTTCTAAAGTGATAACATACCATGGGCATGACCGAAACTTTGCAATTACGTAATCGGATTGAATAAACCATCCAGTGAAATTCTCGCCATGATTACTGAACTAGTTCATATATCGCCTGAATCGTAATACTACACTATGTCGAAAAGACCGCAGGCTGACCCCGATACCGCAAAATACAAGGAAAAGTGCAATTCCATCTTGACGATTTCTCCCCGCATCCGCTACGTTGGAATAATGAACAAATTTGGGAGGACGCTTGCCGGAAGTCTGCGCAAGGGCGTGACTCCACTTCTAAATCCGGACGAGGCGAGAAACGAGTACTTTATCGAGGCAACTAGAAGCCAGCTTCGGAAGAACCTTGAGAAATCAATAGGCAAAACTGAGTATTGCCACACTGAAAATGAAAAAGTAAAGATAGTAACGATTCCGAGCGGAGATTACTTTTTCTACATTACGCTGGACAAAGAAACGCCAGCGAGTGATCTTGCTGCTGCAATCGAAAAGACAAGAAAGATGATTTGAGCGATTACTTTGCAAACGCCTTGAGCTTGCCGCGCATTTCCCTGTCATTAGAGATTGCAGGGTGTGCAGTGTCTGCCAAGATAACTTCGTACCAGAGGTTCATGCCATCCTTGTGCAAATAGTAAGAACCGAGAACTTCTAGGTTCGGGAACTTTTCGCCTACCCTGCGCTCTGCTACCTTGCGCATGCTGATCCCTTGCTTTATTCGGACGACGCCAAGGTGCTTGGGCCTTCTGCCTGATACCGGCCTCTGCTTTCTCATTCCGCCACGTCCGACGCGGATTCTAACTACAACGATCCCCTGCTTTGCCTTGTATCCCAGCCTTCTGGCCCTGTCCAGCCTGCTTGGCCTCTCAATTCGACTAATCGTCTGCTCTGCCCTCCAAGCAATAGCTTTTGACTTTAACTCGTCAGAATTGCTCTTCCACATCTTGAGCCATGACTGGGCCATGTACTTGTGCATATTTTGCAATACTTTCCTGATTTTAGCCCAAATAAATGTTATATGACTCCTCGCAAAATCTGAATGACTTTTTCGGCAATCACTGTAGAGGCAAGCTCTTGTGCTTCTTTGGTCTGCGCGCCGACGTGCGGTGTGCATACTACGTTTGGCAGGGACAGGAGGTCCTTGTTTGTAGGTGGTTCGACTTCAAAGACGTCAAGCGCCACGCCTCCAAGCTTACCTGCCTTTAGCGCCTCGTAAAGAGCCGTTTCGTCGATAATTTCTCCTCTTGAAGTATTTATCAAGTAGGCAGTAGGTTTCATTCTCCTAAAGGTTTCGGCTTTGAACATGTGATTTGTTTCCGGAGTAGATGGCACATGGCACGTAACAAAGTCAGAGCTCTCTAACAGGGTGTTAAAATCCGTCACGATCATACCAGTCTCGCTTACATACTCCCGGCTAATCGGATAGGGATCATACCCTATCAGGTTCATGCGAAGCGCCTTTGCCAGCCTGCCGATGTTCCTTCCGATATTTCCTACGCCTACTATGCCTAGGTATTTGCCGGAGAGCTGGGTTCCCATTAGGTCTTTTTTTATCCAATTGCCCTTCTTTGTCTCCGAATCGGCTCTTGAAATGCTCCGTGCAAGGGTGATCATCAAGCCAATCGCAAGCTCTGCGACTGCGATCGACGCGGCTTCAGGCGCGTTGATGACTCTTATCTTTCTAGCTTCAGCCGCCTTGACGTCTACATTGTCGAGGCCAACTCCGACCCTAGCAATGATTTTCGCATTTGCCGCCGCTTCAATAACATACTTTGTTACCTTGGTCCTGCTGCGAACAATAATGACATCATAATCTTTAACGGAAGAAACCAGCTCTGGAGGCTTGATCTCTGGCTTGTAGTCCACAGTGAGCCCCCCACGCTTCATGCTCTCAATTCCAGACTTGTCAATGGAATCGCAGACGAGTACTCTGCCACTAACTTGCATACGGGGTGGAAATTCCAGTAGTAATATAATACTTTTGAAGTTGGTTTTGTAGCTGATAATGCCCTAATTTTTGGTATTTTTGGAGCTAGGCACTTGCATTATGTAATAGTGCAGCGGGCGGGAAGACAAGATAATGCGATAACGATTTCTGGATAGAAATCACGGCATAAAGGCTAAATTGTTACAATCACGCCGCACTGCGTACTACAGAGGTCCGAATATTTTTCCGAAAAACCTTCCAATCCCCATTTATAGAAAGAATTCAAAAAGCCCTTCAATGGTTTCAAGAACAAGACTTGCCATGTTTGGAACAGTGGCAGCACTCGGCTCAATCCTAGGGCTATCGGCATTTGCAGCCATTGCAATTGCGCCTGCGTCTGCACAAGGCAGCGAAGGTTCATGCTGGGGAGAAGCGACTGCAGATGCCGTACCGCTAGGCGAGCATTCGTCAGGCTTTGACGAGCCAAGAACAGGACTTGGGAATCTCAAGAACACATTTGAAGGTTGGGCAGGGTTGCCGGGCTTCCTAGAGAGTGCGAGTGGCGAGGAGCTTTCAGACTGCGCATGATCTAGCACTCATGTATACTCGAAGCGTTCTAATGTTTGCCGCGCGCCAAGAAATGCTGGAGCCTTCATCTTTCTTTTTCTATGTTCTGTTAGCGAATTTGCTTCTGCCAGCTATTGTGATGGCTGCTACTACTGATCCGAGCGCGCCTACCATCACCAACATCGAGATCGGGAATTCCGGCACTACGCTTGTGCCGACTATTTCGATTGTGTGTTCGCTATGTGGATAGTTGATTTCTAGTGTCATTTCAGTCGCCTTGTCAGAAGTAACTATTACATCATTAGAATCCTCTGCAATTACCCTCCCATCGATTGAAACAGTCATCTCGCCTGCTAGGAGCTCCTTTGGCAAAGTCACTTGAGCAACACCTCTAGTCCCAGCTTCTCCTTCGACCTTAAATTCAATTTTCTTTTCAGCTTGTTCAAATGCAAAGTCTCGCACCTCCGAAGAGTTACTGGCGACATTCACCTCAAAGTCCTTGTCCTCCGCTTTTACTGCAAAGGCAACTGGACTGACTACTGCAAACTTCACAGACTTCGAAAGCTGCGCCTGTATGCTTGCGTCCAGAGTACCCAACAACTCGGCGTCTGCCTCAACTGTAGTCTTCACCGTATGTGCACCTAGTTCTGAATCTTCAGGAAGAGTGAAGTTCATTTCAAACATGCCATCAGAATCAAAATCTGATTCATCCTCCGCTACAATGTGTCCCTTATTGTCGGTTACTTCCAAAACTACAAAATTAATGTCTCCAAGGTCTGCAAGAACGCTGGTTAAAATCGAGCCTTCAATACTAACATTCTCTCCGGGCTTGTACAAGTGTTTGTCAGTCCCAACCGTCAGAGAATTCATGCTGTCCGCTCTGGCCGTCGGATAGGCGGGTTTGTAGGTTGTCATTGCTTCTGCTGATTGTTCTGAACCTGAATTGTTGTTTGCTTGCTCTGCCGCCTGATCAGCTTGAGCCGAAGCGGAAGAACTAGTTACATAGAGGGATAGCGAGATAGTTCCGAGTATAAACAGACTAAGTAGCCAAACTTTAGTTATATGTGATTTATTCATTTGATAACTTACAGATTGTGCTTGAATATTATAAGATATGTGGTGTAACTCTCTATAACCGACACACGTGTTTGCACTCACATACCTAGCATTAATCTGCTGTTTATCGCATTCAAAATCCTTAGCGAGATAATACTATTCATGGGCACAAAATTTACTGCGATTGTTATTATGCATTAGTCATTGTAACCTGCAGCTGATTGATTCTTGTACGCGTATCGGAAACATTTTCTGTAGATAACAGGCATCGCTCGCTGTGTTCACTGCAAGTATGCAAGATTACATATTGACGCTTTAATTCGAAATTGCACTCCCGCTTTCTTGCGGAAGCCTGATGGTACAAGTACTCCCGGAATCATATGGCTACTTCATAGTGCTGGGCATTGGCGCTCTCATGGCACTCGTGGTGACGTTTCTGATAAAGGCTGAGACAAAATGGCTTGGAACTAGACAATCCCTTGAATGGTTCTCAACAGCGGGTCGAAACGTCAAGACTGGATTGATTGCCTCCTCAGTTGTTTCTGCGTGGACTTGGGCCGCAACATTGCTCCAGTCGTCCACTGTAGCGTATCAGTATGGGATCGGCGGACCCTTCTGGTACGCGGCCGGAGCCAGTATACAAATTATCTTGTTTGGAATCCTCGCCGTCGGACTGAAAAGACGGGCACCCAACGTACATACGTTTCCAGAGATAATAAAGAACAGATTTGGAAAAGGCGCGCACAAGGTTTTCTTGACATTTGCGATCCTGACAAATACGGTCGTGATTTCTATGTTGGTCCTGGGCGGTGTGGCCGTCATAAACTCGCTCACAGGAATAAACATTTACCTTGCGGCATTCATGATACCAATTGGCATAATTGCCTATACTTTTGTAGGTGGCCTCAAGGCAACATTTCTTGCCGATTATGCAAACGCCGCATTTCTTTTTGTCGTAGTTCTCATTTTCGTATCGCTGGTATATTTTTCAACCCCGGAAATCGGCGGGATATCCGGGATGTATGATAAACTCACTGCCGCAGCCCAGCTTAATCCCGTGGAAGGAAATGCCCTTGGTTCCTACTTGACCCTTGCATCGATGGGCGCGCTCGCTTTTGGCGTGATAAACATTGTTGGCAATTTTGGGACCGTATTCGTAGACCAGTCGTACTGGCTTCGGGCTATAGCTGCAAAACCATCAGCCGCAGCGAAAGGATACATGATGGGCGGCCTCGCGTGGTTCGCAATACCTTTTGCTCTCGCGACGACGCTCGGGCTAGCAGCTGTCGCAATGAATATACAACTTTCCAATGAAGAAACGAGTCTGGGATTAGTCGCGCCAAGCGCCGCATACGCACTTTTTGGAGATCTTGGAGCTATTCTACTTTTGGCGATATTGTTCACTGCTGTGACGTCTGCCGGGTCTGCTCAGCTCACTGCAGTTTCGACATTAGGAGTTTATGATATTTACAGGACATACCTAAGACCAAAGTCATCTGACGAATCACTTCTTAAGAAATCCAGGCTGCTCATTGTTGGTTTTGGTCTCGGGATGGGACTGCTTGCAACGATTCTGCTTCAAATCGGAGTCAGTCTCCAGTATGTTTATCTTGTCATGGGAATTCTGATCGGATCTGCCGTTGCTCCAATCGCTCTAACTCTGCTTTGGAACAAGACGGACAAGTATGCAACTGTTTTTGGCGCAATCGGAGGACTGGCATCAGGATTGGCCGTCTGGTTGGGGTCAGCCGTATTCTTGTATGGCGAACTCTCTATTCAAAGCACTGGAAGAGACATTCCGCTTTTGCTAGGAAACATAACATCCATATCGACCGGAGCGGGTGTCTGCATCATAGGAAGCCTGCTGAGGAGTGTGAGGGGCAGTCTTGAAAAATCTGAAGTACAAGAAAAGTCATCGGATGAATCTGACAATGAATTGCTGTTAAGAGCATCACAATTTGCTAAGAGATATGCGCTCATTTTCTCCGTCGTCCTAGTTATTGCGTGGCCACTTCCACTTTCATTTTCTGGATACATCTTTTCAGAGGTCGATTTTCATATCTGGATAATAATAGCTACGGCATGGACGCTGGTTGCGGCGACGTCAACAATCGGCTTACCCATATTGGAATCAAGGGCCGGAATCACGAAAGTGCTGCAAAACGCGGCTATTCCTCTGGTTCTTGCAGGAGTCATAACGGTTGCTGTGATTGTCTCGTCCTACCTATATGATGTGGAGAACCAGCTCAGAACTACATTGCTGCCACTAATCCAAGATGAAATTGAATCGGGAACTGTGAGCCCTGATATCATTACTGCAGTTGAACAGCAGGGCTCCTACTCTTTGAATTTCATATTCGTTGTGTTAGGCGTAGTGGGGGTTTTCTCTGCAGTCGTCGTCGCGCTGAACTCAAAACTGCGCAGGTTGGTTCGAGCTCAAACTCTGGAACTCGAGAAGGCAAACGACGACCTTGTCACTAAAGGGAAACTTAAAGACGAGTTTCTCAAAATAGCGTCCCACGAGCTAAGGACGCCAATTCAGCCCATTCTGGGGTACAGCGAGCTCGCGCTTAAGGGGTTAGTTCCGTCTACAAAGGCGCTAACCGAAATATACAGGGAAGCCAAGAGGCTCCGACAACTTACCAATGACATTTTAGATGTTAGCAAGATTGAAACTAATAACATCGAATACCGCATGGAAAAAGTTGACATCGTAGAGCTATTGACCTCGAACGTTGAGAATATGAAATTGCAGACCCCAGTAGACGTAAAGCTCAACATTAGATTTGATCCGCGAGTTTCGCACATTACGGCGGATAAAGAGAGACTCACTCAGGTCTTCACGAATATCCTCGGAAATGCCGTAAAATTCACGTCCGCAGGCCAAATCGACGTCGAGACCTTTTACGTTTCGTCAACGGCGTCATTGAGAATAGAATTTCGCGATACCGGACCGGGCATTCCAGCTGCAGTTTTTCCCAGACTGTTTGAAAAGTTTGCTACGGTGGATGTGGAAGGCAGGAATCGGAATGGCACGGGGCTCGGGCTCTATCTTTGCAAGAGGATAGTGGAAAGACATGGAGGGACGATAGACGCTCAGAACAATAGAACCGGCGGGGCAATATTTGCCGTAATCATCCCGATAATTCTCAAGACTTCTGAGCGCCAATCAGCAGCCCAGGCATAGTTCGGCGAAAATCCCATAACGCGTAAATGCATTCATTGAAGCTTGAATAGGCAGAACTACATCATATTGATCGTCACAATGTCGAGAAGGCACAGGTTATAATCTTATAATTAACCTGTCACTTCCCGCATTATAGGAACTGGGGACTTTTGGCGGAAGATGGCAAGCTAGCCTTTGTAGTTCGACTAAATAGCGATGAGTCGGCAAGGAGGCTCTTTGTTCGCAGGTGGTTGTATGTTGGGGTAAAGCGAGGTTGGGGTAAGGGATCAAGAATCCTGTTTGCTAGTAAATTTGATACCTTTCTCGGTTCTGGGGTTATTGCAAGTGTGCAGTCGTTAGAAGAGCTTGACGAGAACGAAAGGACATTCTGTCTACAAAGAAATTGGTCTGCAAAGTTACTCTTTGCATCTCTGGCTAGATTCATCACGCCAGTAGCTATCAGCGTAACCCCTCTTTCCTTACAAAATCCGATAACGCTGCATGGATCCGAGATCGCTGGGACTGTGGCTTCCAAAATTGAGGAGCTTGCCACCATCAAGATAATTACGTGAAATCTACGATTAATTTATTACCGCCAGATTGGTAGTGTGCTCGGCAATGTCGTACAGAACGGACAAAGATTCCCTTGGCGAAGTCAAACTTCCTTCTGATGCTTATTATGGGCCGTTTACAGCTCGCGCAATGAACCAATACAAGGTCACAGGACAAAATGCGCACATCAACTTGGTCCGGGCCTATGCGATGATCAAGCGATCTGCAGCTCTTGCCAACAAGCAGCTGGGGTCGCTTGACGCAAGAAAAGCTGATGCCATTGTAGCGGCATGCGACGATATTCTGGATGGAAGCCTTGCAGATCAGTTCAAGGTTGATGCAATCAACTCGGGGGCGGGCACTGCCTTTAACATGAACAGCAACGAGGTAATAGCTAATAGAGCACTGGAAATTCTGGGCGAAGCCAAAGGCAAGTATGAGGTCATTAGCCCAAATGACGATGTCAACAAGTCTCAATCAAGCAATGACACTTTTCCAACAGCAATGAACGTCGCAGTCCTGCTCAACCTTAAGGAAGTAGTTCCGGCGATTGACAAACTGATAGTTTCACTTGATAACAAGGCCGGCGAGTTCGGCGACATCATCAAGATCGGTCGCACACACCTTATGGACGCGATCCCTCTTACAATTGGAGCAGAATTTGGCCAGTACTCTTATGCACTCAAGCAGGCTCGCAAGGCCCTCGAACAAACTATCGTGGGATTGGAGTATGTAGGTCTTGGCGGGACTGCTGTTGGTACAGGGGCCAACGCGCCAAAGGGCTACAGAGAGCTTGCGATCAAGCACCTATCTGAAGTCTCTGGGCTTGTCCTCAAGCCATCAGAGAACATGTTCTACTCCCTTCAGAGCAAGTTCGATATCGCAAACTGCTCTTCGGCGCTTCGGAACCTAGCTGTAGAGCTGACCAAGATGGCAAACGACATAAGACTAATGGCATCAGGTCCTACCGCCGGGCTTGCTGAAGTTACGATTCCAGCTGTCCATGCAGGGTCGTCAATAATGCCAGGGAAGGTGAATCCATCACTTGCGGAATGCCTCAATATGATATGCTTTAACATAATGGGCAACGATGTCGCTGTCGCGATGGCCGCACAGGCAGGGCAGTTTGAGCTCAACGTGATGCTGCCTGGAATGCTAAAGTGTATGCTCGATTCCACCGACATGTTGAAGAACTTTTTGCCGATCTTTGCCGACAATATGATTGACGGCTTGCTGGCAAACAAGGGCCAGCTTGGATCGTACATTGATAAGAGTCCGGTGCTTGTAACTCTGCTCACTCCCTATATCGGCTACCTAAAGGCAGCTGAAATTTACAAGGAATCTCTCAAGACAGGTAAGGGAATCAAGGAGCTCATACTTGAAAAGCGACTCATAACTAAAGAACAGCTTGACAAGGCACTTTCCAGGGATAATATACTTGGTTCCGGCTAGTCGGTCTTTTTCGTAATTCCGCTTCGCCGGGGCCGTGCCAATTCAATGACGGATGCAACGATTAGCGCGATCTGGAGCAGGTAACCTCCCACTATCAGCAACACTGCATTAAACGGCTTTGAGAAAGTAGTCATTATCTCCACATGCGGCGGCGCGAGGGAATTGCCGACAATAACAACGATTGCAATTGGAACGCATGCGTAGAGCGCTTTTCGGAAGCCCTTCCATGTCAGCACGGTTAGCGCCACGAACAATAGTTCAAGGGCGATAGCCCTGTCTAGAAACTGCGGGTCGCCAAATGGAATTGCGATTCCGCCGACGATGCTAATAGCAGCGAGAATGCTGGAAACAAGCCGCAACATTCACTATTACTGGCCAGAAAATCAGATTAAAGTATTTCATTTTCCCAACTTTTATTAAGACAAGAGCCACCACCCTCACAATATATGAAGGCTGCAAGAATAATGAAGACAAAGGAGCCTCTTGAGATAAAGGATGTCAGCACTCCAAAGCCGAGGAACGATCAAGTTCTTGTAAAAGTAGAGAGTGCAGGCGTTTGTCATAGTGATCTTCACCTTTGGGAAGGCGGATACGCCGGCCCCCAAGGCGTATTCATGAAGGTGGAGGACCGCGGCGTTCGATTCCCACTAACTCCAGGACACGAAATTGCAGGCACAATTGAAGACATGGGCGAGTCAGTCACAGGTTTTCAAAAAGGCGACAAGGTTCTTGTCTATCCTTGGATTGGCGAAGGCGTCTGCCCAGCTTGCAGGGTAGGCGAAGAGAATGTCTGTGACAGCCCAAGGACTCTCGGGATATATCAAGACGGAGGGTATTCCGAGTCCGTGCTTGTGCCAAGCTTCAAGCACCTGGTAAAGATCGGGAGCATTGATCTAAACGCAGCAGCTTCACTGGCATGTTCCGGCCTCACCGCATATACCGCGGTCAAAAAGGCCAACGCGCAGCCAGGTGAAACTATCGTAGTCATTGGCGCAGGAGGACTAGGCCTCATGGCAGTTCAACTTGCTAAGGCCGTCACTAATGCAAGAATAGCCATCGTGGACATTGACGACAAAAAGCTGGCAGAAGCAAAAAGACTCGGAGCTGACGAGATCATCAACTCAGGCGCAGGCGATCCTGTTAATGGCGTCAAGGCGATCACTGGATCGCTCGGAGCCGAAGCGGTGATTGACTTTGTAAACAATCAGAGGACCGCCCCTAATTCGATAAACATGCTAAGGAAGCGGGGAAAACTCGTGATGGTTGGGCTATTTGGAGGCTCGCTGGAATTGAATCTCCCGCTCGTGCCCTTGAGGGCGTTTACTCTCACCGGAGCTTACACCGGCAAATTTGCCGACTTGGTAGAGCTGGTCGCGCTTGCTAGGATGAACAAGATCCAGTCCGTAGTATCGCGCAAGTTCGGCCTTGATGATGCAAATACTGCACTTGAAGAGCTAAAGGCAGGCAAGATAGTCGGACGGGCAGTTATCAATCCGTAGTTCAGGCTGCCACTGAAAAGCCCTGAGCCATCTTGTTGAAAAAGTCCCGGACCTTTATCCCGTCGCTTCTTTGAATATGCGCTAGCAGCGTGGAATATCTTGGTCTGAAGAGCGAATCAACGTAATAAATGCGAAAAGGGATATGGCAAGGTGCCGGGTCTTAGGCGCCTGAGGCTTTTACTCCACCAGCAACTTGCTTGTTATGTCTTTTACTACTATGGATTTTATGTTCACGAATTCCTTTATCCCAAATTCGGAGAGCTCCCTACCGACTCCGGACTTTTTAATGCCACCAAACGGAAGCCTCGGATCGGATCTCACCATTTCGTTTACCGATACAATCCCGCTCTCTACTTGACGCGCAAGTTTGATTCCTCTTTCAATATTGTTTGTCCATATGCTGGCTCCAAGTCCGAATTCAGAGTTATTGGCTTCCATGATCGCTTGCTGTTCATTTTCAACTACGATTATTGGAGCTGCGGGACCGAATACCTCCTCCCTGACAACATCCATTTCGTGATTCACATCTGAAATAATAGTAGGCTTATAAAAGAAACCATCTCGATCTATGAGATTTCCGCCTGTTAATATCTTGCCTCCTTTACGTTTGGCATCATCGACTTGCTTTGCGAGGGCCTGCCTTTGACTGTCTCGCACGAGAGGGCCTACTGTCGTCTTGGCATCAAGTGGGTCTCCGACGACTTCAGCCTCCGTGTTTTCTACGAATAGTTTTGTGAACTTGTCAACCACATCCTTTACGACGATAAACCTCTTTGCAGATATGCAGCTCTGGCCTGTATTTAGGAGCCTAGACTGCGTCGCCATGTAAGCCGTCTGGTGGAGATCGGCATCCTCAAGGACGATAAATGGGTCGCTCCCTCCAAGCTCAAGAACAAATTTCTTTAGACCCTGCGATGCAAGCTCTGCGACTCGCTTTCCGGTGTTGACACTTCCGGTGACTGAAACGGCGTCAATGTCCGCTTGGACAAGAGCCTCCCCGACTCTATAATCGCCAATTACCGCTTGGAAGACATTGTCTGGAAACCCGGCGTCAAGGAATGCTTGCTCCAGCTTTAGCGCGCTCCCGAGGCAGACGCTTGAATGCTTCAGTACTCCCACGTTTCCTGCGGTGAGCGCGGGAACCGCGAACCTCATGACCTGCCAGAACGGAAAGTTCCATGGCATGATGGATGCGACTACTCCGAGCGGCTCAAACGACACAAAGCTCTTGCGGAATTCTGTAGGGATAAGCTCGTCGCGTAGGAATACTTCAGCATGGTCTGCATAATAGTCGCAGACCCACGCGCATTTTTCTACTTCTGCAAGCGACTGGCGTATGGGCTTGCCCATCTCTTCAGTGACGACGCGTGCGTATTCCTCCCTGCTCTTTCTCATGACCCTGCCCAGCCTTCGCATCAATTCCGTGCGCTCCGAGAGATCCCGCTTTTTCCAGCTTGCAAATGCTTCCCTTCCGGCCTTAACCCGCTTGCTAACTTGATCTGGAGTTTCATTATCATAAGTGGCGATGACTTTCCCAGTGGCTGGGTTGATGGTTTCTATCTTTGACATAGAGAGTCTCTGGGGCTCAAGGGCTAATAAGAAATTATGTATATCCCGCGGGCAGGATTTGCTCCAAAAGGGCTTGGGGCCATTTTGTTTGAGCCTGCGACTCTTCGGTTACTGCAAGTTGTGCGCCCGATAGGCTGCTTCACGTGGTCAGCTAATGACAAAGCCGACATCTACAGCCGAAAGCTCTACCAGGCTGAGCTACCGCGGGACATCAGCGTGTGCCATTGAAATGATATATAATTGTGTTGTGGTTTAGAGATATTCTGCGATGTCTGTTGCAAAATAAGAGATTATTCTATCCGCGCCTGCCCTCCTAATCGATCCAACAACGTTTATCTTCCATTCTACTTCGTCGATTAGACCTTTCATCCCCGCCGCTTTTATCATCGCGTACTCTCCGCTGACATTCTGAGCGGCAAGTGGAAAACCAAATGTGTCCTTTGCCTTCCTGATGAGATCCAGATACGCCAATGCCGGCTTTATCATTACCATGTCAGCCCCTTCTTCGATGTCAGCTTCGATCTCCCGCATGGCCTGCCGAGCATTTGCATAAGATACTTGGTATGATGATTTATCAACCGCTATTTTCGATTTGGCAAACGCTGCAGATCTGAAAGGAGCGTACAATGACGACGAATGTTTTGCAGAATATGATAGGATCCCTGCGCTCAGGTTTCGATCGTCTAGCGCAGTTCTAATTGCCTGAACTTGTCCGTCCATCATGGCGGACGGCGCGACAATATCCGCGCCGGCTTCAACGTGACTCGCAGCAACCTCGACTAGCAACTCAAGTGTACGGTCGTTGTCAATCTTGTCATTGTTGTTTACGATTCCGCAATGGCCACTGGTATTATACTGGCACACACAAACATCCGTTAGTATGGTCAACCGAGACCCGAAATTCGCTTTAATCTTCTTCGCTGTTTTCTGAACTATGCCAGCTTTATCCGCTGCAATCGAACCGGTCGCGGTTCTGGAAGTTGGCACGCCAAAGATAATGATCGATCTAATACCCCTTTCGGCAATCCTTTCGACATGCTCTTCTAGGTCGCGAATTTGGGCTATAGAGAGGCCAGGCATTGAACCAATCTCTCTTGGATTTTCCGAAACGAAAACCGGACATGTCAGATGTTGCATTTGCAGCCCGCAGAGTTTGAGATATTTGCTGAAATAGCTTTGCTGTGATTCGGGCTGCCGCAGCGTCATACCACCTGTCCGTCTGCTCAAGAGCTATGAATAGGTTTCAGCGACTTGGAAGTCACCAAAAATTCGCGCCTCCGGAGCAATTAGGGGCTGCCAGAAATGGATATACTATTTTATGATACCCTCCGGTTAATACTTTAGAAAGACTCCTGAGAATCTATGATTGTGAACTTTAACTTGGACCTGGGCGTAGTAATCGGACTGGTATGGGTGTGCTACGTGTCAGTCCAGATAATCCTGGTGCTGGTTCACAAGTTCCCCAAAAAGGATGTTCTTTACAGACCATTCACAAGCGTAATCGTTGCCTCGTGGAAGGAAGGAGACCGCGTAAGAAAATGCATTGAATCACTAATGGCTCAATCCTATCCAAAGGACAATTTCGAGATTATAGTAGTCGGGGGCGGAGATGAGCAAAGTGTTTCAATACTTAACAGATTTGCCCACGAGCGCAGGATCATATTCATCGATCGGCGGGACAAAAGCCCAAAATGGGAATCGGTGAACATCGGGGTAAAATTGGCCAAGGGTGAGGTGCTCGCATTTATCGACGCCGATTGCACAGCGCCCGTCGATTGGCTGCAGCGCCTTAACGCAAATTTCTGCGGAGACATCATGGGTGTTGTGGGTTATGCAGTTCCAATGTCTGATACCAATTTTATTTCAAAAGCACACTGGATCAGTTTCCCTGCACTGATCTTTTCAATGAACGCGCTGAGGTTTCCGGTGCATTGCGGGGCTTGCAGCGCCTTCAAGAAAGAGGCGTTCACAGATTACGGACTTCGGTTCAGAGATAGCTTCATAGAAGATCTCGTGTTCACTCGGGAGGCACGACGGAAAGGAGTCAAGTACGTATTTGACAACAATTCGTTTGTCCGCCATGCCTTTCCAACTAGCCTTCTGGAATACGATAAAGGAGTCAAAAGAATTGTCGCCGGCATGCTCAAGGACCTAAGATTCCATCCGATGATTTTCTTTAATCTTATGATGCCAATGATATCAATTGCATACTTTACCATAACTTCAATATTGTCTCTTCAGCAGCAAGCTGAAGTCTTCTCCATCCACCCGTTCTCGTTCATCACCCTGCTACTAACGGCCACGTATGCAATAATAATTATGAAGCGGCTAGGCATACGGAAATTCAAGTACCTGCCTCATTTCTTTATTTTGGCCTCTCTGGCCTCACTTCTCTACTTCAAGAACACGATAAGGTTCTTGGTAGGAAGAAAGACCCAATGGATAATTTATCAGAAAGCCTAGGTCTCGCTGCTGCCTCAAGCGGGTACTGTGGCGTATGTCAGTTCGTGAACCGAAAGCAATGGATCCCTTGAAGGCAGCATTGATCCTTGACACACTCTTTTATAACCGCTTATTCTGTTACGCAACTGTCAATTGGCGTGAAAATGTTTGGTGTCCGAAGAAGGTCGACTTGAATCCCTGAACAATAACGGTATACTCTGGCTGAATATTCAAAAGCCTAGCTATGCCGACATGAACGCCCTCGGACAAAAATATCCATTTCACAGGTTGAACCTTGAGGACTGCCTCTCAAAGATCCAAATCCCAAAGATTGATCGTTACGAGGATCATGTCTTTGTCATACTTCATTTTCCCACTCCTGATAAGGAGAAGGGTTTTCTCTTCAGTCAGCTCTCGATCTTTATGGCAGCTGACTATCTCGTTACAATCCATCATGGCGACTTGAAGCCACTGGAAGAGCTTTTCCAAATTTGCAAGAACGACGAAAGGCAGCGGCAGGTGACAATGGGGAAATCCACAGGATTTCTACTTCACAAGATAATCGACGTATTAGTTGACGACCTCTTGCATATTCTCATGAAGGTAGTAGGCAACATTGACGATATCGAAGACAGCGTTTTCGATGAGAGGATATCGATCCCAAGACAGATTTCCCTTTTGCGTAGGGAGATAACTACGCTGAGAAGGATCGTGATCCCGCTCAGGCGTACCGTCGTCGACATCACAAAGGACGTGCAGCGTTTCTCAAAGGAAGACTTGGCGCTTTATTTCAAGGACGTGCAAGACCACATTGAGAAGATATTCGAAGCCCTTGAGGAAGCGAGGGAAACCGTAGAGATATACAAAGACACTGACTTTATGCTCAGCCAGGAAAAAACAAACAAGATACTTGCTGTTCTCACGATCGTTTTCACACTCTCAATTCCTGCAACTGTGATTGGAACGTTCTATGGAATGAATGTGAACCTGCCTGGTGGAATCCAAACTGGGGTCTGGGAACAATTAGGACCCTATACAACCCTTGTCTTTGTCTTGGTGCTGTCTGCAGCCGCTGCCCTTTTCATGGTACTAAACTTTAGAAGGCTCGGGTGGCTGGGACGTTCTATGTGACAAGCACGTATCAAAGCCCTCGGTTTATCCTAAGAGCATAAATACTAGCGACCTTACCCAGTGAACGGGGTTGGCGGATTACGCAAGCGACGCCGTACAGGGATATGTATGCACTCCGCACGATAAGCAGTCGGCGTCTTTGATTGAGCGTTGGAAAGGAGAGGAGAATCTTCTCGACATCTACTTTGTAGCCGCGACGTTTTCTGCAGAAAGTACTCCATACTTTCCAAATAAGGCCAACACCTACATCCTTGCCTCCTTCCGAAATATGCAAAAAATCCTTGACGACATTAGGAGCAGCGGTAGAGACAGACTTTCATTCATGTTCAGCTATTCCGGCCCGCTTTTTGAAAGAACCGGCGACAAGCTAAACTATGTTTCGCTGTATTTCACAAAATACACCAATGGTGATCTAGAATTGGGCGACTTGGCAAATACTATTGCCAGACGAGACAGGGTTACAAAGGCCAGCCTGGCGCAGATGGAACTCTTTGCTACAGAGCAGCCCAGGTTCACTTTCCCGTATTCAAAGAACGTGGTGATTCTGGAAGTCGAAGGTGACAAAACACACCAGACCGATCACAAGTACTGCGAGCGGACAAGGCGTGACGTTGCTAGAAAAGGAATTTCGCTTAACAACCTTGTCAGTTTTTCGATTCTTGAAAAATTAAAATAACAAAATAGCCTACACCATAATGAAAGCTTAAATATGCTTCATCTTCACTAGCCTTTTGATTTATGAGTAAGCCGATGGATCTTGGCGCACTAAAAATTGGATCATACATCATTATTGACAATGAGCCGTGCCGGATAGTCTCTTATGATCACAGCAAGCCTGGCAAACATGGATCAGCCAAAGCTAGGATCACGGCAGTGGGTGTCTTTGACAACAAGCCACATCCATTTGTTGGTCCAGTCTCTACCAAGGTCGACGTTCCACTCATTGACAAGCGCAACGGCCAGATAATCTCAAAGCAGGGAGACACTATGCAGATAATGGATTTGGAAACGTTCGAGACCTTTGATACTACTGCTGTTGAGGAAGAGATCAAGGAAAAACTTGCCCAAGGCGACATTCAGGGCCGAGAAGTCGAATACTGGAAAGTTCTTGACAGAATCAAGATCGTTAGAGTTAAGGGCTAACGGTTATACAGCAGAAAGGCAGACGTAGCTTTGGATGCTGATGAAGTGTAGGAAGAGCCGGCTGATAGATTTCTCATCGTGTGATGAAGATTATGAGACCTGAGGCATCCTTTACTTTCTTGACCTAGGATTAACGATGGTGTCCAGCGCATTTCCTATCAATACGAATGCGAGACCCGTTAGTGCGATCATTAAACCCGGGGGTACCACCCACCACCACAACCCACGAGCCGCAGCGCCTGCCGTATTTGCATCGTGTAGTATCTGTCCCCATGTTGGAATTGATGGATCACTTAAACCCAAGAAGCTCAAAGTTGCTTCGCCCAATATTGCACTTGGAACAGAGATTGCTATTGAAGCAAAGGTAAGCGGCAACAGCTGCGGGATGATGTGCTTGAAAATAATCTTCCAGTCGGACTGGCCCATGAGCTTTGAAGCTTCAACATAAGGCATATTCTTTAGCTGCAGCGCAATGCTCCTGCTTATTTTTGCCATCCCGACCCAGCCAAAAATTACCAGAAAGCCGGTGATAAGAAATAATTTGCTTCCTATGGTTACGGATAGGATAACCAGAATTGGAAGGGTGGGAAGAGAATAGAAAATATCGTTTATCCTCATTAGACCTTCGTCTGTCCTGTTGCCTTTGTAGCCTGCGACAACGCCATAAATCAGACCGATTATGACTCCCGCGATTGCTACAGTGAGCCCGATGAAAAGTGCAACCGGGGCCCCCCAAAGTATTCCTATCGAAAGGTCTCGTCGAAGATCGTCAGTTCCCATGACCCCATAAACCTTACCTCCTAGTATTACTCCGGAGTTTGTCACCGAGTCTTGCTGATCAAACAGCAGGAACGTCTCCCGTATGATGTACGTACCTTTCAAAACCTTCCTTTCATGGAGATCGGAAAATATCATTTCTTGAGGCGAAGACGGATCTGGGGGGTATGAAAAAAGCGACGAGTAACTCCGGAGGTTGGCCGCAATCGACTTGTCAGTGGAGAAGAGCCGCCCTGAAAAATCGTTGATTTCCTGCCTCGAAGGTGGAAGTGATGCATAATACACCTGAAATTCGTTTCCGTCCGGTCGGACGAAATCAATTTGAAGGACGGGCTGGGTCCCCCCATACCTGGCAGAGTAAAGCAGCATAAAGTCATTCGGATAAGTGTCATAGTTGAAGTCGATTTTGTATGAATGCACTGCTGTAGTTACACCTGCGTCCGAGGAGCTGGAGATTTCCGCGTCTCCCTGCCGAAGGACGATGTGTTGTGGAACCTTCGGTCCAAAACCAATGTTGGTCCAAGCAGGTGCGGCAGACTTTGGCAAGTCGATCCAGATCGCAGGATTATTCCACTGCCTAAATGATTCTAGTGGAACTGCTGTCGCCGCGTATATTGACATCACTATTAGTGCCAGCAGAAGCAAGACTCCGGCTACGCCGCTTTTTGATCGTCTAAATTTCCGAATGATTTCTGACCTTGAAGAAACCTGTACTGCTGTCATCCGACTTTCACCCTGGGATCAAAATATGCATAAAGGAGGTCAGTAATGAAAACGGTAATGACAAAAATGAGTGTCAAAATGTACGTTATCCCAATTATTATCGGTATGTCAAGTGTCCCGATGGCTTCATAATATAGGCTGCCCATGCCGGGCCACCCAAAGACTGCCTCAATTGTAATAGCTCCGCTCAACGACCCTGCAAGGCTAAGTGCAACAACGGTAACAATGGGCGGCGCGGCATTTTTGAGCGCGTGGGAATAAATTATTTTGCTCTCCGGAATTCCCGCGGTTCTCTTTGCTGCAATATAGTCCTCTCTAAGTATTCCTATGACAAAATAACGCACAGTAAATGCCCACGCACCAAATCCAACTAGGACTATTGTGATCAGCGGAAGTATCATGTGGTACAGCAAATCAGCAGCGTAGGCTGGGTCGGACGGTGAAGTGAGGGGGTTTGCCTGAGACGGAAAAATGTGCCAAGCAAATGCAAAAGCAAAGATCATCAGCATACCGACCCACCAGGTGGGGAAACTGCTGCTGAATACGGCGAATGTAGAGTTGATCCTGTCCCAAATTGAACCAGTCCTGTTCCCAACGAACGCGCCAAGGTACAACCCGACTACAGTAACTATCAGCGTGGAAGTTGTAAACAACAGTACAGTCTTGGGCAACTTTTCGAGTATGATGTCTTGGACCTTTGGCGACCCACTTTCGCTAGTCAGGGTGTTTGATTGACCCAAGTCGAGCACCATAACTCTCAGAACTGTGTTTGTGAAACGCTGCGGAGAGTACCATGGCTGATCCAGTCCGAGTAGCATTTCCCTCCGATCTATTTCCTGGTTAATGTATGCCTGGCGATCGGCGGGAGTCGGGAACTTTAGGTTCTTGTTGTTATTTACCATTTCGATGACATCGAACTTGATTGCATTGCGAAGAATATTGTCCATGGTTGGTCCTAGGAGGGCGATAGTGAGGATAAGCGTCGCAAAGAGTACGATTACCATGTTTATTATTCGCTTTACAGCAAAGCGAGAGAAGGCCAATTGCGTACCCCTAGAAGTGTTTTCTATTAAAGTCTGCTGTTAGTAATTCTGTACTTGACCTGTCTGGCGAACCAGCCTACTACAAGGGCTCCGCCAACTGCGAGAGTCACTACAAAAATGGGCGTACTGATAGCAAGTATCGAAGCATTGTTGGCAATTAGCCCTATCGCAGTCATGATAATCGACAAAGATAGTACCGCGACAAGAACCTTGCTGGCAAATAGCAACCTATTCTGAACGCGCGCTGACAATGCTGCAGGCCATAGATAAACTGCGCCCAATAGCATACCCGCGACGGCTCCTGAGGAGATCGCACCCAGCTCTCCTCCGCCAACTCCAAAGTGAGCTCTTTCTGACAGAGTCAATATTCCAAACAGTGGGTACAATCCCATTCTGACAATCGGTTGCAACCATGGCTGCTCCCTTTCATAGTCAGCTACCTGCGGGCTGAATGAATAGTATATCGAATTGAATGTGTTCATGAACGCCGAGCCAGCAACAGTCGACAGGATATATTGCTCTCTAAAGTTGCGTAAGTACTGGACCTGCGGAGTAAGTTCTGATCCAAAAGCGGCCGTTGCGATTAGGCATCCAGATGGAGCAGCCGGAGTTATAGGATTACTACCAGTGTTGTTCGAAGTCTGGTTATTGGAAGAAGATGTAGCCGTCGCAATCAGAGTGCTGGTGGAAATGTCGTATCGAATCGCGTCCTTGGCAGTCGCAAATACCTTTAGCTGGTTTGGACCAGGAGTCAACTTTTGGCTTGCTTCCGCCGGCAAGCTAAACTGGAACTGCCCTGTTCCCACAGGGTCTGCGGGTCCTGTTGCAATCAAAGAGCCGTCTCTTCCTGAGACAAAATATACAACATCAGCGTTGCTGCTTGGCTCCCCACCAACTGAAACGTCGATTGAAACTTCTGCTGGCTGACCTATCGTGACAGACCTAGGCACATCAACCTTGTTGATACGGGCTAGCTGTGGATCCTGGAACATTGACCAGTGTCCCTGTTCAAATGGGTAAGACGGATCTCTGAACGCCTTTATGGTTATTGTCTCTCCTGCGCTATTATAGTTGTCAAGATAGAACCCTCCGTTGCTTACGACGGCATGACCATGAGTGGATATCCATGATATGGCTGCATCATATCGCTGAGCGGCTTTTTCAGGAGTTACGACATCTCTAAGCGGAGCCGGGACAAAGTTCTCTGCCTTCATCTTTTGCAGCTCCTCCAGTACCATTTCAGCATGGTCCTGGACAATCGGATCGTACCAGCTTGTGCCTTCAGCTGTCGCGGCGCTTCTAGAAAATGCAAGTTTGCCATCAATCACCAGCCTCTCTGTTGCCGCAGTTATTTCCCACGGTTCGGTGACCCAAAAGACGCCAGAGTCAGCTATCTCTGTTTCGTCGTAGTGCCAAATATCGATATAGCTTACGATTTCGTTAGGCGTAAATTTTACGCCCTTCAAGTATTGAAGTGCGACCTCGGCCTGCGGCGTATACTCGGGCTCGACTGTGGTGTCGGACTCCCCTAGGTTGGTTCCCCATTCGGATAGAAAGTACTCGGTGTACATAAAGTCCGAGATATCCATAGGAACGCCGTGGTGCCAATTCGAGTAAAGCGGAGTAAAAGTCACTCTGCTTTTTGCTGTCGAATTGCTGCCCACCTGTTCCCACTCTTGGGATGCCGGGTTCCAGAGAATAGCCCCGGGGTCAACATCCAGCGTTCCAAGGGGCCCTTCAGTCGCGACGTCAGTCCACTCGGTTCTCATGGGGATCACTACGCCGCTATAGGGGTGCCTGAACGATCCGCTGTCAGAGACCGAGGAATAAATGTCCCTGCTGTATGTGTCTTGCAGGCCTCCGATGATGTTCCAGGAGCCTTGATGAATCTGCTTGACACCGATGTCGATTTCTTTGTCGCCACCGGAGTGTCTTACATTCGCAAGTGCGTATTTGCTGGTTATCCCTGCTCCAAAGTCATTCACCAATCCCTCCAACTGGACAGACGCGACGTAAGGATCAGTTTTTTGTGCGACAAACAGCCTCACCGCTTCCTGCATTCCCATCTGCACAGAAGTGCGCACAAGGTTGTTTCTTTCCTGCTCGGAGGTGAAATTAAAGAACAGAATATCCTGTGAAAGTTTGTCAAGAGTAGCGTTCTTGTAATTCCAAAATTCTGGGTTCTGAGCCCCTGGCATCCTTGTATACCATGGGCTATACATCTGAGCGGGAACGACAGGGTTGTACTTTACAAATGCCGCAGTGCCCGCAAAACCTTCTGTGTACAAGTGCCATTGGAGTTCCCCGGGATCCGATCCATACACGACTGCATTTGCCTTGTTGAGATCTCCAAAGTCTCTCTGCACTGTGAGGCCAATCTTTTCCAGCTCTGACGCCATGAGTTCTCCCATCGATTTTCGAGCGGTGTCATCCTGCCTTATTACAATGATGACCGTCACAGGATTTCCCTTGAACATCCATTTGCCGCCTTGTAATGTGGCACCTGAACTGATCAATTCCTTCGAAATAATAGATTCCGCTAGTGTCGGGTTGTATCTAATGCCAAATGACTCTACAATGTCAATGATGTTAAGATATTCTGGTGAAGATGGGCCAAACGCATCGAACATTGGACTGCCATAGCCCCTAAGTATCTCCTGAACCATGAACTCGCGGTCTAAAAGATAATTCAGCGCAAATCTTGCCTCCCTTGATGCGAATGGGTTGATCTTGGAGTCTGTGGATGGAGCAGGGTTCACAAAGAAGCCCATAGACCCAGCACTTCTCTCGTACACATTCAGCCGGGGATCTCTCTTTGCATCATCAGCGGCCTCTAGCGGGATTCTGAAAAAGTACATGTCTAGAGCGCCTGACTTTACTTCCTCTAGCGCGAGGTTCTCGTCCGTCCGAGCGATAAAGCGCGCCTGATCAATGTATGGTCCCGGTTGCGTCTGGGCATAGGAAGGTGAAACTATTGCAAACGCAGAAAGGCAGAGCAGAAGCATCATGAGAAAAGCCAGTATCGGAGGCTTTGGCAACGTGTAAAGTCAAAGCTGCTTAAATATAATCTTCATGGTAGATTAGCCCATCTCAGTACTGGCTTATTTCAGGAATTGCACTGATAAGATCCTTGGTATATGGGTTGAATGGGTCTGATATGACTCTGTCGATTGGGCCCATCTCGACAATCTTGCCTGACTTCATAATTGCCAAGTCGTCGCCGACATACCTGGCAGTAGAAAGATCGTGTGTAATGTAAATCAACGAAATGTTAAACCTCTCCCTCATGCTCTGCATTAACCCGAGGATTTCACCTCTGACAGATACATCCAGCATGGATACCGGCTCGTCGGCCACGATGATCTTTGGCCGCAATACTATCGCCCTAGCTAAGGCAACCCGTTGTCGCTGACCGCCGGAAAGCTCGTGGGGAAATTTCTTGGCAATCTCTTCTGCAGGCTCTAGCTTGACATCACGAAGGGCCGTCAACGCCTTTGCCACCCTTGCTTCATCTGTGCTCGCCTTGTCATGAATCAGCAGCGGCTCCATTATGATGTCGAGGATTTTCCATCTTGGGTTAAATGATGAATACGGATCTTGATACACCATATGTACGGCGGTGCGAAACTCCTTCAACTTGGAGCCGGTGTAACGCGTTACGTCCTTTCCTTCGAATAGTATCGAGCCCGAGTCTGCATCAGTCGCTCTCATTATCAGCCTTGCGACCGTAGTCTTGCCCGATCCCGATTCACCAGCTAGCACTAGCACCTTGCCCCTTTCCAGGGTAAAGCTGACGTCGTCAACTGCCTTGACGTATTGCTGTCCGGATCGCTGCATTAGCTGAAAAAGACTCTTCTTTATAGGGTAGTATTTCTTGAGGTTCCTGGCCTCGAGGACGGCATTCAAGTGCATAATCGATGGGAGCTAGAGAGGATATAAACAATTAGCAACTAATGCGTTGGAATTAATAATGTTCAAACTATCCTCCTGCCGTGAGGCTAGCCTGCCTTTTCTCGGGGGGAAAGGACAGCACTTACTCGGTTCTGCGAGCAAAAGAGATGGGGCATGAGACAGCATGCTTGATAACCCTGCACCCCGCTGCTGACGACAGCCTGGTATTTCACTATCCAAACAGCCAGATCACAAAGCACCTTGCCGAGTCGATGCAAATTCCGCTTATTGAATCCAACATTCAAGGCAAGTCAAAAGAAGATGAAAGTCAGGCACTTGAAAACACAGTCGTTCAGGCCAAGGCTCTATATTCGATTAACGGCGTTTTGAACGGCGGAATTTCAAGCAGGTTTCAAAAGCAAGTCTTTGACAAGGTATGTTTGAACAACAAGCTGACTCCAGTTGCTCCTATGTGGGGTGCTGATCCCGTCGTGTATATGCACGAACTCCTGGACAGTGGGTTCCAAATCATGATAGTGGCCGTGTCAGCAATGGGCCTTGGAAAGGAATGGCTCGGTGCCATTTTGGACAGGCATTCATTAGAGACTCTTTACGCGTTGAGCAAGAAATACGGATTCAATGTTAATTTTGAGGGGGGCGAGGCCGAGACTCTGGTCATAGATTGCCCGCTCTACCACAAGAAGCTCCAAGTCAAGCAGGCGGATATCCACTGGGACGGCCAGAGGGGAATGTTTGAAATACGGGATGCGGCTCTAGTAGAAAAGTAAATTCGGGCATGTTTGAAAAACTGCGTGACGATCTCCGTAGTGCTCTAAACAAGATCGTAAAGGCATCAGATATCAACGAAGAACTCATCGATTCGCTTTGCAGAGATATCCAAAGGGCTCTGCTGCTCTCAGATGTTAAAGTCACGCTTGTCAAGTCCATCACTGATACTCTCAAAGAACGGGCGCTCAAGGAACAGCCGCCTAAGGGATTGTCCCGCAAGGATCACATCGTCACAATACTTTACGGTGAGTTGGCCAAAATGCTGGGGTACTCGGGGGAAGTTATCCAATCGATCGACAAAACCCAGGAGGACGGCCAGTCTGCAGCTACGTCGTTTTTCAAGCCCGGCAAGACAAACGTTGTGCTTATGCTGGGAATTCAGGGAAGCGGCAAGACCACAGTGACCGGCAAACTGTCAAGGTGGCTTACGAAACACGGATACAGAGTCGGCGTAGTAGGCGCAGACACTTGGCGTCCGGGAGCCCTGACTCAGCTAAAGATGAACTGCAGCAGGATAAATGTCGAGGTCTATGGTGATGAGACAAACAAGGACGCGGTAGCAATAGCAAGGAATGGCCTTGAACATTTCAAAGGTCAGAATCTGGACGTAGTGATTATCGACACGGCAGGCAGGCACAAGGAAGAGGAAGGCTTGCTTCAGGAGATGAACGACATGTACAAAGTGGCGACGCCGGAACTCGTCCTGCTCATAATTGATGGAACTATTGGACAGGGCGCCTTCAAGCAGGCCGAAGCATTCCACAAGGCCGCTCCAGTTGGAGGCATCATCCTTACAAAGCTGGATGGAACCGCCAAAGGGGGAGGAGCACTCGCCGCTTCGGCTGCGACTGGCGCCAAGGTCATGTTCATCGGGACCGGCGAGAGGATTGACGACTTGGAGCAGTTCTCTCCGACCCGCTTTGTCGGCAGATTGCTTGGCATGGGCGACATCAAAGCACTTCTTGAAATGGCTAGGACCTTGGAAGTGCAGGCTGACGAGGAGTCGATGAAGAGGGTGATGAGCGGCAAAATGACTATAGAGGACTTTTATGCTCAGATCGAGTCGGCCAACAAGATGGGTCTCAAGAGCGTCCTCGACAATCTCCCCGGACTTTCAGGCATGGTCAAGGACGACCAGATCGACGCGATGCAGGTCAGGATGGAAAGATGGAGATTTATCATCCAGTCCATGACAAAGGATGAAAAGAAGGACCCTGATCTCATGAACGAGTCAAGGAGGAAACGCATTGCAAGAGGATGTGGTCAGCCCGAGAGCGAGATAAAGGCCATGATAAAGCACTACAATGATTCCAAGGACTTTATGAAACGCAACAAGGGCAGGGGCGGTTTCTTTAGGAGATTCGGTATTGGCTGATGCAAAAAGCATTGCTTTAAGCCTGCTAAGTCGGTACAAACTCTGCAGACATTGCCTTGAAAGACATGGCAGCAGGCAGAAGCCTGGTGCTCCTTGCTACGTCTGCAGGGGACTATTAGACCAGAAAGACGCCATCGTAAGAAGGATAGTGTCTGCGGCCAAAGAGTACGAGTACGAAACCTTCCTGGTAGGCGCGACGCTTCCAACTCAAATCTATGAGCGGGAGGACGCCATGAGAGCAAGGCTAAAGATACGGGGTAGGGAAAGCGCAAAGAGCCAGCTGACAAGGGAGCTTGGAATCGCATTTGCAATGGCAAATCGCAAAAAGGTTGACTATTTGCTACCTGATCTAGTGATAAACCTGATCATAGATAAGGAAAATAACATTGAAGTGTCGACCAAGTCAAGGCCGCTCACGCTTCAGGGAAGATACAAAAAGAATGCCCAGGGCCTTGCCCAAAAACAGGACAGGTGCCCCGCATGCGAAGGGAAGGGATGCATCCAGTGCGGGCATTCCGGGCTTTCTGGCTTTGACAGCGTGGAGGGCGTTCTGGCCAAGGAGATCATGTCTGCGACAAAGGGTCATACACCAAAGTTTTCTTGGGTTGGGAGCGAGGACAAGTCCAGCCTGGTTCTTGGAAAGGGCAGACCGTTTCATGCGAAGGTCTTTGATCCCCGCAAGCGAAAATTGCGGAAGATTAGCGTGAAGATCAACTCGGTAGTGGCTACACTTTCTCCAAGTAAGGGAGAGTCCTCAGGCCCTTCTCCATTTACAGTCAAGACCAAGATACTTATCAGATGCGACAAAAATATTCTGATGAAGGATCTGAGGAAATTAAGGTCCCTTGCGGGAACGGAAGTTAAATTTGACAACCATGCAAAGATTGCAACAAAAAAAATTTATGCCGCGGCTCCAAGAAGAATTGACGACAATACTCTTACTCTCACAATTGTTGCGGACGGGGGTCTGATGATAAAGCAATTCGTCGGCGGTCAGGATTACATGAAGCCCAACATTTCAGAGATACTAGGCTCCAAGTGTGATTGCGTCACATTTGACATCATGGACGTTCAAATCCAAGACGCTTGTTCATCGTGATACCATTCCAATTCGGAAAGTACGTCTGCTGTAATTGGGACATGATTCGAGATTTCAGTAACATTTTTGTTTCACTGGAGTAATCTCTCAACAGCTTCAGATGAGTGGCTTTGACCCCCTTTACAAGGTCCATCCTGCGCTCGGATCCCATGCCATTTCTCAAAAGGTCTACGATCTCATAATCAAGAGGTTTCCGCTCGTGACAGAGGGAATCGCAAGAGTCGAAGCGGCATCAGGACTAAAGTATCCGTACTATTATGTGGAGCCAAGCCTAATCGTATCCACTTCTGCAGCGGAATATACACACATGGGAATATTCTTTGCCCGAACAATCCCCATAGTCGGCGACGATAAACTGCTTCGCGTAGTCATCCAGTTAACCGCCCCATTGATCGCATATGGGCTAAAAGGCTCTATCCATGCTATTCTCGCACACGAATTCATGCATTACCTGGAGCTTGTGAGCAGAATAGTAAAGATGAGGGTGATTTCAGACGAGGTCTCTGGTACTTTATTCGAAGGTAGGTACGCCGACTCTGCCAGGCTACTTGAAGAGCGGGCTGTCTTCAAGTCCGATCCCACATTGATAAAGCATATCACAACTCGGTTTCCCGAGGGGTTCAGGGATTTCAAGCTCGAGGACAAAGTCATCAAGCTTTGGATGGATAAGGGTCTCGCCGTCACAAATGTCCCAATTGACTCGAACGTGATAAAGATCCCTATTGAAGCGATGGCAAACCTCCAGGTAGACCAAGCTGTGAAACAAAGGATAGCAGAGTTTGAAAGCATGAAGATGCGCAAGTCAAAGTATCCTGGCTATGTTTAGCCTATCCCCAGAGGAACTAGAAGTTGCAAAAAGATGCATAGCCAAAGTCGCAAAAAAACGCGTTGTTGCCGCAGCATGCGTTTATGGTTCAAAGGCGGCGGGTTACGCCCGTCCGGATAGCGACATCGACCTTCTGGTGGTGCTCGATGAATATCCCCTAGCTATTAGGTACGCTTACGTCCGTGATGAGGGAATCGAGATATCTCTGCTTGTAGTGAGCAAAAAGGCAATTGAAGCTGATGCCAAGAATGGGGCCCTCGGCGAATTTGTGTCAGGACGCCTTCTCCACATTTATGAACCAATTGCAAATATCTCGCTGCTGCAGGCGATTGAACGCGGATACAAAAGGCGCGTGATCTTAGAAGAGCTCCAAGGCATGATCGATTCAACAAGCCTCTTGGGAACAGAGATCCTTTTTCCATTGGAATACGTCCTCTTCTCAAAGATAAAACAGCGCATTTCACGGTATCCAAATGCGACATATAGCTATTACAGAACGTATGTGCACAGCCCAAGTTCAGCTCAGAACTTGCAGTTTGCTCTTCGTGGATACCGCGACGCACTTGATGAAATCCTGCTCGCCGGCCCGGAGCTTTTTTCACGCCGCGATAGCCTGCTGCAGATATCGGACAAGGCCATCTTTGTTGATAGGGGCAGGGTCAGGCTAAAGCTTACGAAGCGGCTGCAGCAGGTTGGATCTTACTTTGTGCATACATACGCAGGTAGGCAGGTCTTGCACCATATGGTAAAGGAGGCAGAATCGAAAATCAAGCGCCGAATAAATGAATCGATCGAGCTTCCTGATAACATGGAGTCGCCAAGAAAGTCCTACTGGAGTCTGGCCGAAGGAAGCCTAATCGTAGACAGCAAAGACTGGCTTGAAGAGCTAGCTAAAAGACGCGGCTTTGAGAAATCTCGTATTGCGCACAGGAGGCGTCTTGGTAATGTGAACAGCAGGACGATGCTCTATGTTCTCACGCACAGTCAAGGTAACTTTCAAATTGTAGTCAAGGAACTCGCACGAACGAAATCAATAAAGTGGGCAGCTCTAAGTCTGTGGACTTCGCCGGTAAAGCGTTTCAAGGTGGGTCCCCTATTCCGCCTAGGAACCGAATACAAGGGCACTAGATTCATCAGGCGACTTGGGCTCGATACTCCGCCAATCGAAGCCATTGTGCTGGACAAAAATTTGCTAGTTACGGGTTTTATCGAGGGACGGACCATGTCAGAAGTCGTTAAAGGTTGCATCAAAGGTAAGGATGAGTTCAACCAACTGCGCGTTGCTGGAAATAAGATGGCAAAGGTACACCATGCTGGAGCAAGCTTTGGCAACATCAAGCCGAAGAACGTTATTGTTAATGGAGACCGGTTGTTTTTTACTGACCTGGAACAGTTCTCTTTCAGCCCAAGTGATCAGGTCTGGGACCTTGCCCAGTTCATGTGTTGGGATCTGAAGGGAACACGGGACGGCGCGGCAGCAAGCAAAGTTGTAAGGGAATTCCTCCAAGGTTACAGTAACGGGTTAAAGGATCTCTCTAATATTGCGCTGCTTGCAAAGAGCAGGAGATATATCGAGTCGTTCTTTCCCGTATTATCCCCGTCGGTGGCACGGGCGATCAAGAATGAAATCCGTCAGGCAGCAGGCTAGTCTTACTTTTTGCCTTTCTTGGCTTGTTCTTTGTGAGTGAATTCTGTAAAGCCGCATTTGCCGCACGTGAGCCGATCCTTGTGCTCTGCCATAAACGTCCCTTTACCACACCTCGGGCAGTCCCTCTTGTCCCGGGTTAATTTGTCCCCTTGCACTTTGTAGAACTTGTAGACCGCCACTTCGCCCTTGGCCTGTTTCTTATCAGCCATTGCTATTACCTCTTGGCTCCAGCGGCGGCGCCACCTTTGGACGCCGCTGATTCCTGTTTGGCCTTGAGCTTGGCAGCCTTTTCGTCGTCAAGGATTTTTTTCCGCTCCTCCTTTGGAAGCGTCCGTAGCATCCTATAACGCGGAAGGTGCTTTGCAGCCAACTTCTCATCATCATAGATGTAAAAAAGCGCGTGGATGTCAGTCAAGCCAGTTCCGCAAACAAGGGTTATCGGAATAATTTGCTTCTTGTCGACAGATAGCTGGCTTGCCATCTTGTCGACAGCTTCTGTTCTTTTTATCTTGCCCGCAGCTCCTCTAAAGAGCGCCTTAACCTCGCGCCTGTTCAGTAGAGAGTTCCTGCGGTCTTCTAATGTAACAACATCTTGAGTAGACAAAGTAGCACAAAATTCCATGTGCAGCGAATATAAGTATTTGCCCAGCCGCGTAAGGAAAATCAAATATACCCAGCCAAATGAAAGGTCTTGGATGAAGTCATTTTTCCAAGAATTTTGTGACAAGATAGTTACACTTGACCCAACGATAAGGTTTGCTGGCATTGCTGATGAAGACGGGCACCTCGTAGCCACGGCCGACAGAAAGGGCCTCAAACCTATAATGAGCCAGGAGGAGCGGGCGCAGTACGCGATCACCGCAGCTACCCGTCAGTTCACTCGGCTCCGATGGGAATACTTATTGGGCAAGGTAAACTATGCAATGTCACACTACGCAAGAATCATCCGGGCTACCATCCCAATTGCTGACGAAAATAGCAGGTTGTCATACGTTCTTCTTCTATCGTTTGACGTCAACAAGGGAGACGTCCACAAGATAATCATGAACAAGATAATTCCTCTTGTGCGAAAGAACATCGGCAAGTTCTTGAAGGATAAGTCGCCGGCTAGCCGAACTTGAAAATCGGCTCGGGAGAGATTACTCCAATTTTGAGGGCTCTACATCTTCCGTTTTTACACTGTCCCTCTGGAACGGATGGAAAATCGGGACACTATGAGCTGATGCCTCAAAAAAGAAAGTTGGGGCGCTTATTGGTTAGTTCCGGCTGCACCCTGCTCGTATTCTGATCCAGTCGGAGCTGCGCCAGCTGTTCCCTTTGCCATACCCTTGCTTCGGGCTATCTCGCGCGCCTCTTCCGGATTCTTGCCCGTCTTGCCTTCCTCCACAATTTTCTGATCGCTCCTGTCTCTCTTTACAGCAGTAGGCTCATGTTCCTTGATCTTTGCTGGAGTCATGGGTTCCTTTGAGCGAGATTCCTTTAATGAATCGTCCTTCCTTCCGACTTCCGTACCTCCAGCGCCTTCTTCATACTGCCTCTCTGATTCTGACATGACGTACGCGGGGCATGGAAACTATTTAGTGATTATGATAGATTGAAATTGTATAATTATTACCCATGTCATAATTGGCAAACCTTATGTAGAGTTCTCCAGATAGCTCTGCTCGATGCCTTTTGAAAGCCTCGGCGAATATGTCGAAGCGCTTGACAGAGCTGGAGAGCTAAAGCGCGTCAAGGCAAAGGTCAGCACGGACCTTGAAATTGCCGAAATAATGCGCAGGCTAATGTATTCGCGCGACGGTCCAGCGGTCCTCTTTGAAAATGTGGAGGGGTCGAAGATGCCAATTCTTGGAAACGCATTCGGAAGCATGAAGAGGCTTGAGATAGGCCTTGATACTTCAGACTTTGTAGACATTGGCAGACGCATCGTTGAGCTTACAAGGATGAAGATGCCGTCCGGAATGTTCAACAAGCTCAAGATGCTGCCAAAGCTCTCAGAGATAGGAGAATATGGACCCAAGTACGTTGACACTGGACCTCTAGCTGAGGTCATTGAAACCGAGAGGGCATCACTCAATTCGCTTCCGGTTCTAAAGTCTTTTTCCGGTGACGCAGGAAGGTTCATCACATTTGGCTTGACCGTGACAAAGCACCCAGAAACAGAGATCCGCAACCTAGGCGTCTACAGGATACAACTGATAGACGATAAACACGCGATTATGCACTGGCAGACTCACAAGCGGAGCGCGCAGCACTACAGGATGCTAAAGGAGCAGAACAAGAAAATTGAAGTCGCCATAGTGGTCGGTGCAGACCCTGCGACTGTCTTTAGTGCAGTCGCACCAGTCCCGGAAGGAATGGACAAGTTCCTCTTTGCCGGGATCACCCGCAAAAAGGGAGTAAAGCTTGTCAAATGCAAGACTATTGATCTAGAAGTCCCTGCAAACGCGGAAATCGTGTTAGAAGGTACAGTTGATCCGAACGACGTGCGGATGGAGGGGCCATTTGGGGATCACACCGGGTATTACACTCCTGCCGAGCCATTCCCAACGTTTACCCTGACAGGCATCATGCGCAGAAGCGAGCCGATCTATCTCACGACTGTCGTGGGAAAGCCAATTCTGGAAGACGCATTCATTGGTAAGGTAATAGAGCGATCATTCTTACCCTTGGTTCAAATGTTCCACCCCGAAGTCGTAGACTTTTCCATGCCGGCTGCAGGATGGTTCCAGGGCCTAGCGATAATTTCAATAAAGAAGCAGTACCCGGGGCAAGCCAGGAAGGTAATGATGGGCCTGTGGGGCATGGGCCAGCTGTCGCTTACGAAAATGTTTGTTGTCGTTGATAGTGACGTGAACGTGCATGACATGGATGATGTTCTCTGGGCCTTGACAACCCGGGCCGACCCTGCCAGAGACACAATGATAGTCAGCAATACGCCTACTGACACACTTGACCCTGCATCGCCTCTAGTCAACCTGGGATCAAAGCTAGGTATCGACGCGACTACAAAGACTAGGGAAGAAGGCTACACGCGCGAGATTCAGCAACTGGCAGTTGTTGACGAGAAGACGAAACACCAGGTTGATCAAAGGTGGTCAGAGTACTTTTCTTGAAAATTGAATGTCCTGAAACTTGATGTTGATTGCTGCGAGTTCAAATATTTTGGAATTGAACCCTAGCTTCCTCCGCGCCCTGTAATAAGGACGGAGGAGAGCAAGAGTTATTCGAGATATGCCAAATACCCTATAGAGGAAGTCACTATAAAGCAACGTGGCTCTTACAATAAGTGGCGGCCGATACGTGCTTATCCTACCTCCAAGGAAATCGAGTGGGCTTATCGTGCCTCGATAAATTATCGTAAGACTAGTGGTATTTTATGATGTTGTACGAATTATCTCGCTCTGCCACTTTAAACCCAGCTTGCTTCACGGCCGAGATTATCTTGCCTGAAGTTAGTTCAGTTGATCTCGCACCGGTTGCGCTTACCACTTCCTCACCTATCAAAGTGCCCCCAAAGTCGTCTGCACCATGATTCAACGCAAGCTGTGCCATGCCAATGCCGTTTGTCAGCCATGATGATTGAAGGTGATCTATAAGACCGTTAAACATTATCCTAGAAATCGCGATCATCTTGAGCAATGACTGGCCGCCAGAAGGATACTTGATTAGTCCTTCCGCCTGGATCTCTGTCTTGTTTGGCTCAAAACTCCACGGTACAAACACCATAAATCCGCCAGTCTTTTCCTGTAAACTTGCAATTTTCATAAAGTGTCCGGCCAGCTCTTGTTCGGTTTCGACAGTGCCGTACATCATTGTGGCAACAGATCGAAGTCCCAGCCCGTGCGCTTCTTCCATAATTCTGAGCCATTCATGGCTCCTGATCTTGAGTGGACTTATCTCGTCCTTTACCCTGTCATCCAATATCTCTGCACCCCCTCCGGCAAACGTGTCCATTCCGGCATCCTTTAGGCGCGACAGCACTTCCTGTGTGCTTGACTTTTCGACCCGGGAAATCATGTCAACTTCTGACGGTGACAGTCCGTTTATTGCAACTTCGGGGCACTTTGACTTTATCGCACAAAATGCATCTTCATAGTACTCTAGGTTCAGGTTGGGATTGTGGCCACCCTGGATTAGGACCTGCGTTATGCCAAACATTTCCCGCGAAGATGCGACACGACGGACTATTTCCTCGATCGGCACGGTATAGGATTCTTCATGTCCCGGAGGGCGGTAAAAGGCGCAGAATTTGCAGTAAGTCACACATACATTTGTGTAATTGAGTATGATGTTGTTGATGAAGGTAATCGTATCGCCAAACTTTCTCTGGCGCAGCATGTTGGCGACAAGGCCCATCGAGTACACGTCTTCTGATTTTACCAGCCTCAGGCACTCGTCAAATCCAAGCCTGCGCCCCGACAGAGCAGAATCTAGCACGTCGCTGATGTCAGACCTTTTTAGAAAATCCTGTAGCAGACTGTTGCGCAAATGCTAACATGATTTTTCGACCGCCAATGGTATTTATTCGTTCAACCCAGTTCTACAACAATTTATAACGACCCTTAACTCAACGAATAACGATTGCTAAAGAGCGACGCGGAAGGCGGCACTTCTGCTCTTGAGAAGGCACTTGCGGGAGAAGAGCTTTCATACTCTGACGGCGTCCAGCTGATGCAGCAAGAGAATCTGTTTCTTTTGGGGTCGGCTGCCGATAGAGTCAGGCGGGACCTGTGCGGAAATGTTGTGACATTTGTTGCTTCATACTATCTCAATTATACCAATATTTGCGCGGCCAGCTGCCAACTGTGTGCGTTCTATCGCAAGGGAGGCGAGAATGACGCCTATACTCTTACTACCGAACAGATTGTCGCCAGGGCAAAGGAGGCAGTAGACATGCTAGGCGCGACAGAGCTTCACATCGTTGGCGGTTTTCATCCGAAATTGGGTCTTGACTATTATGAAAAAATGATGAAGGCGATCAAGGCTGAAAAGCCGCAAGTCAAGATAAAGGCATTCACTCCAGCCGAGATATTCTTTATAGCTCGGCTCACAAGGAATTCTGTCAAGGAAGTGCTTTCCCGGCTCAAAGCTGCTGGGCTCGACGCACTTCCCGGAGGGGGTGCCGAGATTTTCCACCCGGAAACACGAAAGAAAATAGTTGTTGGGAAATGCTCCGGTGAAGAGTGGCTCGACACTGCAAGGCAGGCCCACGAGCTCGGGCTCCGGAGCAATGTCACAATGCTCTTTGGCCACGTCGAAAAGCCAGAACACGTTGTTGACCACGTGATCAAGATAAGAGAACTACACAAGAAAACTAGAGGCTTTACGACATTTATCCCTCTCAAGTTCAGCCTGGAAAATACAGAGCTGGAGCAGAAAGGCATGGTTACAGCCGAAAGTCCGTCACCATACGACTTAAGGGTGATCGCAGTTTCGCGATTGCTCCTGGCCAATGTGTTAAATAATGTGTCCGTCTACTGGGTCGCGTTTGGAAAAAAGGTCGCCCAAGTAGCTCTCTCATATGGTGGCAACGACATGGTCGGGACTGCATATTCAGAGGAAATATTCAGGGCAGCCGGCAAGGCGTCTGGAACTTCGCTTCAGGAGCTTGCGCACATGGTCAGGGAGATCAAGCGCGAGCCGGCCCAGCGGGACACCTTTTTTAATATTATTCAAAGGCTCTAGATCACTTCAACAGTCACGCGATGGTCGATTATTCCGCGCTCCCGCGCCATTTCGAACATTGTTTCGATTGCCTTCTTACCTTGAGGACCCATATCCAGCGTAAGCTCATTGACGTACATTTTCACAAACCTTGTGATGGTTTCTTTTGGCTGCCCCCGGGCGTACTGCATCGCGTAATCGACGGCATCGTCAACGTTGCCCAGCCCGTATGATATTGACCTTGTAAACATGTCGCTGAATTCTGCGATCGTTTCTCTCGACATTGAGCGGAGGCTTGCAACATTGACTCCCAGCGGAACAGGAAGACCTCCGGCTGCGTTTGACCACCACTTTCCAAGGTCAAGGATTTTGACAAATTTCTTTGCGTCAAATGTTATTTGGGCTTCATGTATCACTAGTCCTGCGTCGACCTTGCCAGAGTCTACGGCATCAGGAATAGTGTCAAATGATATTTCCTGCGCGTCAAACTTTCCAATGGCCAACATGAGAAGAAGATTGGCTGAAGTTAGCTTGCCTGGAATTGCAATCTTGGCGTTACGCAAAAGATCCAGTGTCATGCCTTTCTTTGCCAGGACGATGGGGCCGTAATCCAGACCAAAGCTGCCGCCGCTTTTCAAAATGACGTAATCTTTTAGGTAAGCATAGGCGTGCGCCGATATTGCGGTTACATCCAGCTCGTGATCCATCGCGCGACGGTTCAGCGTTTCAATGTCTGCAATAGTATGTTTGACCGATAGTTGCGACTTGACCTTGCCGGAAGCGATTCCGTAGAACATGAACGCGTCGTCAGCGTCAGGAGTATGGGCTACGGATACCTCCATCGTTTCTGGATTTTTGCACTGTCACTATTAAATCAATACAGGCTTACCGCTTCACCTTAAACGCCACTCGCATCAATGCCTGGTACTCTACAATCTTGTCGTTCGACACGATGACAGTGAGCCTGAGCACTTCTGCGGTTCGAATGTCCTTGACAGTTCTTGCAGTCTCTTCGATGGCATTTTGAACCGCGCTGTCTAATCCTTGCGCGGACTCGCCGAGAATGTCGATGTATTTGAATACCACTCTTAGCGGACCTCCTTAGATTCTGAGCCGTTTTCTGAAATTATTGCACTAATTGTGTCCATAGAACATGGACAAGACCGCCTGAGTAGTTAAACTTTTTGCACAAGTTACACAAAAAGTGAGAAACTTGCAGAAAAGGAAGGAAATAGAATCCCTATTTTTAATTCTTTTATACCGGTAGTGAAATAATATCAGTATTGTCAAGAACAGATGAAATTGCGACTGGCACAGGTCCCGCTAATGGGAGCTCAGTGCTCGCCCCTAACATAGCGGCACTCCTAGCGATGCCCGTTGGGGCCGTCATGCGATCCGATGTCGCAATACTAGAAACGGACAGCACAGCAGAAAAAGCCATCGATGCAATGCAGGAAAAGAAGGCGCGAAGCATTCTTGTTTCCAACAAGGGCGAAGTAGTAGGAATCGTCAGCAAGACTGACGTGCTATTCAAGGTGACATCCCAGGGAAGAAATCCAGGCAAAGTCAAGCTCCGAGAAATCATGACAAGCCCCGTCACAGCTGTGAATCCCCAGACCACAATAAAGGATGCACTTGCTTTGATGGACAAGAACAAACTCAGGCAGCTAATGGTGCATGCCTTTGCAGCGCCACTCGGGATGCTATTTAGGGAAGACATTTCCGAACAAGTAGAAAAAATATCTCTTGGCGCAGAAGCAGCTGCAATATCCGGTACCCCTGCTTGCATTATCGATACTAGGACTATCTCCTACACCATGGATGCATCCAAGGCGAAATTCCAGTGCCCGTACTGTGGCTCGCCCTTTGACACAACGGAAGGACTGTCGAAGCACATTGACCGGTTGCACGAAGAATCAGGAGTACTTGAAGGCGACTATCGCAAGATGATGAAGTAAGAGAGATCAGAAAAAATGGATCGAGGTGGGAACATTTAATAGCCCTTCGACAAACTTTTTTCGCTTGAGTATATGCCGAAGTTCAAGTCTACTCAGGATATCCTAAGGATTATTGGTAACAAGGACCAGATACGAAATTTTGGAGTCATTGCCCACGTAGACCACGGCAAGACTACCATGAGCGACAGTTTGCTTGCCGCGTCCGGCATTATCTCGCCGTCTGTCGCAGGTCAGGCTTTAGCTCTTGACTCTATGAAGCTCGAGCAGAACCGCCAGATGACTATCAGGGGAGCGAACGTTACGCTGTTCTACGAAACTGAGGGAAAGGAATACGTCATCAACATGATTGATACTCCCGGCCACATCGACTTTACTGGGAGAGTCACTCGCGCGTTGCGCGCGATTGATGGTGCAGTTGTCGTGTCAGATTCTGTGGAAGGCATCATGACACAGACTGAGACAGTTACAAGACAAGCTCTCGAGGAGCGCGTAAGGCCCGTTCTATACATCAACAAGATTGACCGACTAGTCAAAGAGCTGAAACTGGACGCTGCAGCCATGCAAAAGTGGCTGATGAATATCATTACCCACTTTAACCAACTAATCGACATCTATGCCGAGCCCGAAGTCAAGGAAAAGTGGAAGGTCAGTATCCAGGGAAACACGGTAGCTTTTGGGTCGGCCAAGGATAGATGGGGCTTTAACTTTAACATGTGGAGCAAGACCAAGATTGGCTTCAAAGAAGTTTATGATGCGTACACCTCGGAGGATCCGAACGCGATCAAAGAACTTGCGCAAAAGTCACCACTTCATGATGCAGTTCTTGGTATGGTCGTCCAACACCATCCTCCCCCTCACGTAGCACAGAAGTACAGAATCCCAAAAATCTGGACAGGTGATCTCAATTCTGACATTGGCAAGGCGCTGCTTGCATGTGATGAAAAGGGTCCTGCGCTAATGATGGTTACAACGATCAATGTCGATCCCCAGGCGGGAAGGGTTGCCACGGGGAGACTATACTCGGGCACCATAAAGGACGGTGACGATGTCTTTCTTATAGACGCCAAGAGACCGGGCAGAGTCCAGTCTGTCAATATCTACATGGGCAATACTAGAGAGATCGTAAGCGTAATACCAGCGGGCAACATCCCGGCACTTCTAGGACTTGACTATGCGGTCGCTGGTGAGACAATCTCCACAGTAAAGGGTACGCATGCATTTGAATCAATCAAGTACGTATCAGAGCCTGTTGTTACTATCGCGGTTGAGCCAAAGCATCCAAAAGACCTGCCAAAATTAGTAGAGGCTCTTCGAAGAATTACGGTCGAAGACCCCAACCTTATCGTCAAAATTAACGAGGAAACTGGCGAAACTCTGATGGCAGGAATGGGCGTTCTCCACCTAGAAATTGCTAGTTCACTTCTGCAAGAAGCTGGGCTAGACATAGTGACAACCCAACCGCTCATCAACTACCGCGAAACGATCAGGGCAAAGGCAGGGCCCATAATGAGCAAGTCTCCAAACAAGCATAACAAAATCTTTTTGCGCGTGGAGGCACTGCCGGATGACATACTTGACATGATCAGGACCGGCAAGATTAAGGAGGATATGGACAAGAAGGAAATGGCCAAACTTCTCAGAGAAAAAGGATGGAGCGCAGATGAAGCAAGAAGTGTTGCTGCCGTAGATCAGAGTGGCAACATGCTCATTGACGAGACTAAAGGTGTCCAGTTCCTTCAGGAATCGATGGACTCGATACGATCGGGATTTGACGACGTTATCCATAATGGACCTATAGCTCACGAATCAGTAAGAGGAGTAAAGTTCGTGCTTCATCACTTTGTTCCTCACGAAGACCCTGCACACAGAGGTTTAGCTCAATTGATGCCTGCGACAAGGCGGGCGATGCTTGGCGCTATGTTGATAGCAGATCCGGTGTTGTTGGAGCCCATACTCGGTGTAGAGGTAAAATGCCCCCAGGAACAGATAGGAGCAGTGGGCGGAGTTTTGTCCGGCAAGCGGGGTAAGCTGCTTAACGTTGAGCAAAAAGGAATTGTGGCGATCATTCAAGGTGAAGTTCCAGCCTCAGAGACATTCGACCTTTCGGAAAAGATGCGAGGCGCAACTGCTGGAAAAGCGTTGTGGAATACTTACTTCAAAGCATGGCAGCCTGTTCCAAACTCTATCTTTAGGACTCTTGTTGCGGATGTTAGAAAGAGAAAGGGATTGAATCCGGATCCACCTACGCCGGATGAATTCATAGACAAGGAATAAAATAGAAGCCCCCCTGTTTGCGCACAACTTTGTGCCGCTTCTACGTTAGTATGCAAGTTATGATTTGTTGGAGATTGCCTAAAGCAGATTGATTTTTCAAAGTTTAATAATGCTGGATTTAGAGTCAATTCATGTTGTTCGGAGTCTTTGCAGTCCATAGTCCCGAGTCTTGTCCACTAAATAACGAACAGAGTAAAAAGATCTTCCTAGGAATTGACAAGAAACTAAAGAATAGTATTGAAAAGCACAATATAGAAAAACTTGTTGGTTTTTACATGTCGGTCTTGGAACACGAATGGATAATAATTCTTGATGCAAAAAATGCGCATGATATTGAAACAATGTGTATCGATGTCGGCATATCATCCACTAGCACTGTTAAGATTGTCCCACTCAATGAATTTTCAAAGGTTATCGAGAGAATAACTCGGAGCGCATAGGTCCTCCAAGACTTCTAACCTTTGATATTTTTGAAAAGGATTACACTTGCAGTTGCTGATCGACCCGAACTCCTATCACTTTGATAGGGAATTCCCGATTCCAATGTTACAGCCACATCCCGATAGGAACACAGGTTAGGAGGTGACGGTCATAAATGGTCGCCAGAGATCCTCATGACCAGTTTGTTCTTATAGATGAATGCTACATGAAGATCATGGGTCAGATCAATGTACCTGTAAAGACTTGTACGGATTGTGGAGAAGTGTTCGTCATTGGATATCATGCCTCTGTCGGAGTCCAGTTCTGGATTACTGTTCTAACGGTAGTAGGTGGAGTTGTCTATTGGGCAGTAAGAGGCAGGTCTGAACGATGCCCAAAGTGCAAAGGAATGAATTACCAGACCGTTTTGAAGACTCTCGAGGTATAATCGAGCCACTCGTCGGTTGTAGCGTCAAAGGTAAACGGCAATAAAGTCTGTCGTGTCTCTGCCGCAACCACGGAATTTTCGATTCTAGCGCTTTATTTTATCTTGAGTTTCTTGGTTTCATTACGGTGCCATTCGCAAATTTGTATGGCAACTTTCTTGCCATCCCATTCAAGCGAACAACCGCAAGGAAATCTTTCGGACTTCACTACTTGAGTAAGCCATAGATTTTCTATAAGGATTGTGGTGCACCTAATCAAATCTCAGGGACCTCACATAGATCAACTTGCGTCGTACACGAAAACATATGTCAATATCCGCGTCCGGCTCCTGCCTTGAAAGTGGATTCCAGGTTCTATCATGTGGGTGAGCGAACAACCAATAGATTTGTCCATAGCCATATATCTATCCAGAACAGGCAAATTATGGCTCCGGATGCTCCTACCTAGAGGCGTCAGAGCGTGTTTAAACCAATTAGATAACCTCCTAGTCTCTGACTTTACTTTCCAGTCAAAGGGGAGCCGTACTCTGATCGTTTCTTTCGCAGGCATGACTGGGTTACGCAGAACTTTCGCAACTTTGAAACAGAGGGTAGGTCTCGAGGTTAGGCCATTCGAATTTGTGCACTCTCTTAAGGACAGGGATTGCGACGTTCTATTCCTCCGAGATAGACATAGAGCCTATTACCATTCAGGCGTTAGGGGCGTCGGCAAGAACGTGGACGACGTCGCATGCTTTTTGAACGATTTCATGAGCAAAAGAGGATACGACTTGGTGGTGACGCTTGGGCACAGTATGGGTGGCTATGCATCGATATTATTTGCATCAAAGATCAATGCAGATGTTTGCGTTGCCATATCTGCGCCAACTTTTCTAGACTCAGAAAACAGAATGAAATACAATGATGAGCGATACGCACACGAAAAGAGAAAACTGTATGAATCAAAGCCGGAATCATTTCGATATCTTGATTTGAGGAGCTATTTTCTTTCCAACGAGCGGTCGGAGAATAAGAAAAACTGTGTTTACCGTCTGTTCTACGGCGATAGTGATAGGCTCGACAAGATTCACGCGACAAGAATGGTTGGGATCGATCAGCCGATCCACATCTTCGAAGTGATAGGCGGAGATCATAATGCGGCACGCACGATGAGAGACTCGGGACTCTTATTCAGGCTCTGTGATAGCATCCTCTCGATAAATAGCCGGGAACACGCCAATACTTTGTTAAGAACGATAGAATCGGACCATTCAATCCGGCGTTCTTTGTCACCACGCTGGTCAGCGCACAGCGCAGAAATGACCTAGTTGTTCCTTTTTCAACTTCTCTCTTTTCATGCTTAGGACTTTGCTAAAATTCTTGGGACGGCACCATGTACTCATGCGGTCATGTAATTTGTTCTAACAACATATGCCCTATCAATTTTCTTGCAACAACCAAAATCATTTTCAAGATAACTATCTATGAAGTGTCAGTAATCAGTGAGATTCGCACTATTCTTTTATAGTAGTATTTTTGTCAGATGGTAGGGATGACGGGGAAAGTAGATCTCGCAGCTGCGATTCTTGAGCTTGCTCTGAAAGAAACCCCAATTCATACCATCCAAGAAAGGACGAACCTTTCACCCACGACTTTAGGACAACACGTAAGAATTCTACAGTCAAAAGCTCTTATTGATGTTTCAAAGGCGGACAAGAAAGTAAGGATCACAAAACGAGGGGCACAGTTCCTAGAGCTCTACAAGTCGATTCGGGCGCGGTATCTTACTATTCATGCATGACGTTGATCAAAAAACGCAAACAGTGAACACTGCATTAGTATCTCATAAATAAGACCATGACCATTTTCTATCATGGCATCAAAGAGCACGATGTCTCCTGAAATAATGAAGGCAGAAATCAAGACCAACATAGGCCTGTCCGACGATTCACGAAAAGGCGTGGTTGAAATTCTAAATGCTAGGCTGTGCGATGAGTACACATTATACACGAAGACCCGAAAGTATCACTGGAACGTGGTTGGCCCGAGATTCCAGCAGCTTCACGCGTTTTTTGAAGGACAATACGAGATAATCGAAGAAATGATTGACGAAATAGCAGAACGTGCACGTCAACTCGGCGGCAAGTCATTTGGGACAATGGAGGAGTTTGTGAGGCATTCTAGCATCAAGGAAGATCCCGGCGACTACCCTGACGCAAACAGAATGATTGCAAACCTGCTTACGGACAATGAAAGTATTATCCAGACACTTAGGAAAAATGCCGACGAATGTGATGATAAGTATCATGACATGGGCACAAATGACTTTTTGATTCAGGGAATACAGAAACACGAGAAGATGGCCTGGATGCTAAGGGCCCATCTGGAAGGCAAGAACGCTGCCTAGTTTTTTTCAGGCAGCAGTTTGCACCTTGGATTACCACTCGGCATAGTGGGAATTGGATCTCTAGTCTTGTATCAACTAGGTCGAGCGCCATAAGTGGGTTTAAAAATGGCAAAGCATAATGCGCTTCGCATGGTTAGAGTAGAAAAGTCGAAAACCGTGAATGCTCCACAGGAAAAAATATTCATGCTAATCACCGATTTTGAGAAACTGCCTTCAAGGTTTCCGAACCGCTATCGCAATGTTAAGATACTAGAGAGATCTGGAAACATGATTACTGCAGAAGAGGACGTTACTGTCGCAGGCAGAGATATTCACCAGATAACAAAGCATATTCTTGACGCTAACAAGAGCCTAAGGAGTGAGGTCGTCGAGGGGGACACGAAAGGCACTGTTGTCCAAATATTACTCGAGCCAGATTCTGGAGTCGACATGACAAAAGTGACAGTGGACGCAGATTTAAAGCTCGGAAAAATGGGATCAGTCCTTGGAGTCTTTGCAAAGGGCAAAATAAAAGACGGCCTGGAACACATGATAGACGAATTCGAGAAGACGGTCAACTCTGGTGGAGTACAGACCTAGCCTCGAAGCTGAAGTAAATAGACTATTTGTCGGTTTATGTCTGCCGACCCAATTTAGCTAGCCATCATAGCAAATCGCTATATGTAATCACGGTGTCTCTTGGGTGCCGGAAAAGCAATGAAACTTGATATCCCAAGGTACACTGAAAGGTTTGGGGCGATAAGCCTGCACGGAGTGCAGCGTGTCTTTGAACTCGATTCCGGATTTGACGACGGGAGCTCTGCCTCGGAAACTATAATGAAAGTCGGAAATGACAAGATTGCAGATATCGAACGGAGGATGGCAATTGTCATACCGATAAAGGGTGAGCGTCTTCGACTGCTCGAGGGAGTGCTCAGTGGCATACCGCATGACTGCCTCACAATTATTGTGTCAAATAGCCCCAGGCAGCCGGTCGACAGGTACAAACTTGAAAAGGATGCCTTACAGCATTTTAACAGGTTCGTTGGCCGTAATGCCATAATACTGCATCAGCGCGATCCCGAGCTGTCCAACGCCCTGAAGGAAGTAGGCTATAGTAGTCTTCTTGGGCCCGATGACAACGTAAGAAGTGGAAAGGCGGAGGGGATGGTAATCGGCATGCTCATTGCCAAGATGGCGGGAAAAGAGTACGTCGGCTTTATCGACGCAGACAATTACGTCCCTGGAGCGGTTAATGAATACGTAAAGATCTTTGCTTCGGGCATCGCCATGTCAGTGACTCCTTACCTGATGGTAAGGGTTTCGTGGATATTCAAGCCTAAAATGTCAGAGACCGGACTTTATTTCAGTAAATGGGGCAGAGTGTCAGAGATGACAAATCAACACCTCAATTCCCTAATCTCGTATTATACCGGATTTGAGACAGAAGTAATGAGGACCGGAAACTCGGGTGAGCACTGCATGTCCATCAAGCTTGCGGAGCTCCTTTCCTTTTCCTCCGGATACTCTATAGAATCCTTTGAGATAGTGAAGATACTTGAAGAGTTTGGAGGCATTATTCCTACTCAATACCAGGAAGCAATGGACGAGGGAGTTGAAGTTATGCAGGTAGAAACCCGAAATCCACATTTCCACGAAGACAAGGGCGAAGATCACCTAAAGGAAATGATTCTTGCTTCTCTAGGTTCCATATATCACAGCAAGGTATGTCCGCCAAAATTGCGCGAGAAAATCCTAGAGTCGCTCCAGAGCAAGGCAATGTTAGAAGAGGGTCAGAACGAACCGCCGGTTAACGGAATAATAGATCCATTCAAGGATATCGACATACGGCATCTGGCAAAGATTCTAAACAAGGCTGCAACATACGTTCAGTAATGGATGTAGGCCTTGCCGCGTTTGACATGGATGGAACCCTGACTCAGGGCCGGCTAGTTTTTGCCCTTGCTGATAAATTCGGCCTTTCAGAAAAAATCAAGGAGATTCAGGCAAGCGGCCAGGAAGGGCATCTGCAGACAAAGGCAATAGCCGCGCTTTTTTCGGGAATCGCAAAGAGTGATCTGGTGAATGCGGTTGAGTCGATACCTCTTACAAAAAACTGTGAGAAAGCTGTAGCTGTCTTTAAAGAAAAGAATTACAAGCTCGGAATAATAAGCGACAGTTATACACTTGCAGCAGAAATGGTAGCAGACCGCTTGGGCATGGATTTCGTTGCGGCAAACCAGCTAGAGATCGTCGATAACAAAATCACTGGGCGAGTTCACATGCCACTCGGATGGGAAAAAATTGGATGCTTTTGCAAAATTTCTGTATGCAAACGCTATCATCTAGAGCAGCAAGCTCAGAAATTTGGTGTTCCGATGGAAAAGACTATGGCGATTGGAGACACGAAATCCGATTTGTGTATGATCCAACGAGCAGGCGTCGGAATCTCATTCATGCCAAAAGACAGCATGATAGCCAAAGCAAGCAAGAACGTTGTTCGAGAGCCAGATATGTTGATAGTTTCGCAATTTGCTGCATAAAGCCTTTTATGCGATACTTGTGAAAAAATAGCAGTAAAAGTCGGGAGCCTGTCTCAGGCAGGAATTTTCGACCTCTAAGATTTGGATAGATAGAAACATGTGTGGAATAGCGGGTATTTTGAGCAAGAACGGCACGAACGTTGTTCCGCAGGTTGGCCTTATGCTCCGATGCATGGTAAACCGCGGGCCGGATGGTGCTGGGCTTGTAGCGGACGGACAGATCATAAAATATGACTCTGTTAGCGCGCTGCAGAGCCAGCTCAGGGATGTGAGTGGAAGCAACGCATTTGGTCATACCCGGCTGGCGATAGTCGGAGGGACCTGTGGCGCGCAGCCATTTACTAGCTGCGACGGGAGATTCGTCTTGGAGCACAACGGCGAGATATACAATTACAAGGAGCTGAGAAAGAAAATCGAAAAGCGCCACAGGCTTTCTACCACGACTGACAGCGAAATCATCGTTCACCTGCTTGAGGAAAATGCGAAAAACAGCAGCCTCCTCGGAGCAATCAAAAAAACGGTGGCAGATCTGGATGGAGTGTATGCGTTGGCCATCAAAGACGAGCAGACAGGTGAGATAGCGCTTGTCCGAGACAGGATCGGAGTTAGACAGCTGTACTACGCAGAATCGAACGACTTACTGGCATTTGCTTCAGAGCGAAAGGCATTATGGAAAATCGGAATATCGGAGCCTACCCGAAGGATACTTCCAGGTTCTGCAATAATAATATCACCCGACGGCAAGTTGCAGAGTTTTCAGGTCGCCGCGCCGATTCCAAAGGGCAAGAAAATTCTGTACAGGACAATGAGATCTGCAATCGATGCCTACAAGAATGCGTTGGTGGAGTCTATGAAAAAAAGGACGCAGGATTTCAAGAGAATAGGCATTATTTTTTCGGGGGGAATTGATAGTGTTCTGGTAGCCCAGCTCGCCTCCAAGATGGTGCCAGAAGTAATATGCTACACCGGAGGAGTCAAGGGCTCAAACGATATTGCATGTGCCCGGCAAATAGCAGAAAGGCTTGGCCTAAAGCTCAAGGTATGCGAGTTCACTGAACAAGAAGTAGAAAGCCTCATACCGAAAGTCATCGATGTAATTGAGGATTCTAACGCAGGTCAGGTCGAGGTTGCTTTGCCTGTCTATGGGGCGGTTGCACTGGCACATAAAGACGGAATAAATGTAATGATTACCGGCCAGGGAGCGGACGAGCTTTATGGAGGATATTCCTGGTACGCAAAGGTGGCTGAAAAGGAAGGCTACAAAAAACTCCGGGAGCACATGGTCGAGGATTTGCTATTGTTATACAAGGAAACACTGGAGCGCGAAGACAAAATTACAATGGCGCACAGCATCGAGCTGCGCGAACCCTTCTTGGATCCAGAAGTAATCAAGGTCGCGCTGGCTACTGACCTGCGCCTAAATGTCAAGGGCAGTACAGATGCATTTGGCAAGCACGTTCACAGGCGGGGGGCCGAAGAACTTGGCATACCTCGAGACATTGCATACAGGATCAAAGAGGCCGCCCAGCATGGTTCTGGGATACACGGAACCATTGATGCTATCGCAAGAAGACATGGCTATGATGAGGAAACTGTGCCGACAAGCTACTTACAGATATTGAGGAACCGGGAGAAGATCGGAAGCTCGCAGCGATACGGATACCTTTTTGGAGACGAGAAAATATGGATAGCAGAGACCCACGTGCAGCTGTATCTCGATAACGTTTCTACAAAGATGCTTCGATCAGAGATTTTGGCCGAGGCAAGAAATTCAAGAAAGCCTACAATCTGAAACTGACCGAATTCCTCTCGCAATTAGAAAAGGGGCAACAACCAAAGCAGGGATGCTGGCCGCAATGAAGAGCGTTTGAAATGGTGCCAGGACTGCCGCGCTTGTGCCGGCCCCTGCAATGCCAATGCCAAGAAATGCAGAAAACAAACTACCCGCGCACGTGGGGCAGCCGACGAATAACCCCGCAGTCGCGCCGATCCCTCCAACTATTGAATTCTTTGTGCTGAGAGACTGGCGTAGCCTGTAGGCATGAACGCTGAGGGCGGCGTTAAATCCTACCAGCACCGAGACCATAGTTGCCAGAATCACGTTGATCGGAATCAATAGAATCAAAAAGTGATCAGAGATATAGGCTGTGAACATTGGAACATATCCCGGCGCGCTGCAGCAAGGGATTATTTCCGTAGAAGGGACATTGATTCCTTTTTCGCTGAATGACACATCTGTCCTGTATACGAGGATCTGGGAAAGAAACCCAAAAAAGATTCCATAGCCCAGCGCGGCAATAACCATGGTCTTCCAAAAATTTTTCCCCTGAAATGCCCCAGTGATAAACGCGACCAGACTGCTACCACCTTGGTTGCGGATCTGCTCAGATCTGAGAATTGTATATGCTCCGTACAAGATTGACGCCATCGAAGCGGCCGTAATCGCTAGAACTGCGTAAGCTAGGTTTGTCAGATGCTGGGTGTTTACCATCAAATCAGAAGAGGGCACGGTAAGCCGAGAATAGAGGACAAAAGCGATTACGAGTGAAAAAAGTCCGGCAAAGAGAACTCTGAACCCACTCTCACGCTTGCCACTCCAGCGGCTTTCGTCCATGGTCCTCGCACACTAGAGTCGTGCACGGTGCAAATTAAATCCTATCGAACCGACTATAAACCCTTAATTCGGGGTTTGCATAACATGATTTGTGCCAGAAACTCTTCCTGAGGGAGAGGAATACATTTCTGCCAGAATAAGTCAGGTAGGTCACGCAGACAAACTTGGGCTTGAAGGGGTGCTGGTGCTGTTGTCTGATGATGGCAGGGAATTCCCAATGCGGGCGTTTTCAGGCGAAGTGGCCCAGCATATTTCACGCTTCCAAAATGGCGACAAATTGAGCATCCCTACCGTCTACAACATGGTCGAAGAGATCGCTGTCTTGCAGGATTTGCTCTTGGTTGAAGTACGGGTTTACCAAAGCGGCTCGGTCCTTAGGGCAAATCTCTATTTCAAGAAAAGAGACGGCGAACTAGTGCTTCGCAATTATCGGGCTTCAGATGCGATAGCCTTGGCAGCGTACTTTGATGTGCCAATCAAGGTTCGGAGAAGCCTCTTTGAACTCGAGGATCAGACTCGGGCAGAGCGTGAAAAGCTGTCGAACCAGGGTCATAACGAAACACTCTGAGGCTTTTATTATGTCACGATATCACGGAGTTTCTTGTCTGCCACTGCCTGCTTGATTTCCATGGCTATCCTCCTGCCTACACCAATTGTATGGCCAAAGGCGTATTTTGTGTAAGGGCTGGTCGTGGCTAGTATTGGATTGCCCGGAACTCTGAGCGATACGTCGTAAACAACAAAGTCAAGATCCGTCGTCACTATGCTCTGAAGTGAAATCGGACCTATCGCCCCCGGCGGGTATTCCTTTCTTGCGGCTGATGCAAACTTGTCGCCCATCTCGAATACCTTCTCTAATAGCGATTCTCTGATGCTTGCCGGGATGTGTCCGACCTCTATGTTCTGCGGTTGAAGGTCGATTTCCATCTGCTGTTTTGCGGGAAGTGAAATGAAATCATGAAGGTTGGTCTGCAGCCTTCTCTCTATTCCCAGGAACTCGGCTTCCCCTGTAAGGGGCGACATGAAAAAGTTCAGGTTGAAATAAGTTCCGATTACATATTCTTCAATTGCTGCAGCGTCTAGATCATCCTTTGTGATAATGCCCTGTTCTATCTTCTGTTTGGCTTTTTTCTTGAAATCTTCATACGAAGACACTATGAAAAAGGCCCGCTCTAGCTTGCGTTTTGCTTCCTGAACCTTTACCATCGCCGGCCCATTGATATCGGCCGGCTTTCGATACAGTCTAGGGTGCCTTATCCCCGCTTTCTCCAACAAATAATATTGATTCCTTGGCGCAGAGCGTTCCTCAGCTCGCAGCATCGATCTATTTCCAAAAACCGGGACCTTGAAGTTGTTTTCAATGTTATCGTAGCCCAGATAGGCTGTAAATGCCCGGTTTGCTATCATTACGGTGTTGAGTTCTCTTAATTTTTCTTGGTTCTCTCTGTTCAACACATCTGAAAATTTCTCAAGCACAATAATTTGATCCGCCAGCCGTTTGAACCGGCGGTACGGCAAGTCCCTTCCTTTCTGGCATATGCAGATTGTCTTCATGCTCTCGTCCTTTGCACCATCCATGACTTCAAGACCAGAATGGCTGCCAATGGTTCCCACGGTGACATTCTTCAGGTCGTACCTGTCCACAATGGAAGTGATCTGCTGCAGCCCGATCAACGCCTAGTGTTGATTGGGCGATGTAATAAAACAGTTACTGATTCCAGGTAATTACTCGAGATGATGATTACAGAAGACTAGTTGCTAAAATCAACACGATAAACCGAGCTACTGCTTGCTCTTGTTTATCTCTAGATCGATTGCAGCCCGCAGCTCGTCGTCGTTCTTGTTGGAGTAATCAATACCGAGGGTCTCTGCTATCGACTCTAACTTTTCCCTGCCAACGCTGCCCTGGTTCTTAAGTTGCTGGATTTCCTTCTTGGCCTGAATCCGTGCCTTTTCGTATTCGGCAGTTGCCTTACCAAACGATCTGGCAAGTTCAGGTATCTTTTTGACGCCAAAAAAGACCACCACTATGAGTCCTATGATAATTACCCACTCCCAGCCTCCAAGGCCTGCAAACTGCATTACGAGGTCTGACAGCCCTACAGCAACCATCTGCAATAGGTAAGCTTGGGTGTGGATTTAAAGGTTAGTTTCTTTTGCAGCCCTTCGTTCAATAACGAGCATGCCACCGACGTACAGCGCAATCATCGGGCCCGCCAGAAACCACATTGTGATCCCGCTTCCGTCAGGTGTTATCAGGGCTCCAAAGATTACCAAGATTATGGCGGCATAGCGGAAGTTCTTGCGCCAGAACTCTGGAGAAATTGTGCCAGTAAGGGAGATCCCGTACATCACTATTGGGAGCTGAAACGCCACCCCAAAGCCCAAGAGCAGCTGTAGCACAAAAGAGATAAAGTCACTTATTGTGAGGAAAGTTGCCACATTTAGGGCCTCGCCGTACTCGTAAAGAAAGTCCAGGATGTACGGTATGACCAGAATGTACGAGAATACAATGCCCACAACGAACAGGACGACTGCAGGCAGGAAAACGTTCAGTATCCCAATTTTTGCCTTTTGGCTTATCGCAGGGGCAATGAAAGCGGATAACTCGCGAATAATAACCGGCACCGAAGCAGTGATGCCTATCAGGGCCGAAACATACACCTGGGCAAAGAATGCTTGCCCTGGCGCAGTTTGGATTAGTTCCACTCCCTCTGGCAAGAGATTTTTTTGCATAAAAAGCGTAACATGCGCTGAGAGGTTGTGTATGGGGTCGGGGTAGGGATATACAAACGGAAATGCTCCTGCATCTGTCGAACGGAGATCAAATGTCATGGCAAATATCGTTATGACGATAACCGAGATTGCTACCCTGAAAACTCTGACCCGGAGCTCCTCAAGATGCTCCCGGAGGGTCATTTCGGACGCCATTGACGCTTGATTAATGGTCTTGCGAGAAATATATGCTCTTTTAGTCTGGTCCGGTGATAGGCAGCGCCTTTGCAGCAGGGAGCTTGAAAGCCTCTCCGTCGACCTCTTCCTTGGTCATTTTCTCAAATTCTACTGTGAGTTCTACAGGGGCGTTGAACTTTAGGCTAAGCTCATTCGCCAGAACGCCAACCGACTTGGGGTCGGCAAATTCTTTTGAGCCTTGCAGGAAAACCCTGCTCTGCCTGTGCAAAAGCTCGCCTCCAAACTTTCCCTGCAGAAAAGACGTAAGTTCCTCTACGGTCTTTTTGGAAATATCATTGTGGTAGAAGCAGATTCCGTGAACCGGTTCTTTGTCAAATGGCGTACCGTACCTGTACCAAAAGACTCCGAAATGCTCGTACTCACCTTGCATGCACTTTATCTCCCAGTGATTTGCCTTTTCTGTGGGATAATTTGCACCCAGAAACTCTGTGATTCCAAGTCTCCAGTACCTTACGCGCATGTCCGACAGATAATTTCCAGCCGTATAATAACGGTTCGCAATATTCTCACTTGCTCCGCGACGTCATGAAGAAAGGCAAAAAAAGCCCATCCATTGGAATATTCCATGTATGACAAGCTCGTTGCAACTCGATAGAACGAAACTGTTCGAAGAAATGGAGAAGCAATTTGAATCCCACAACGAACAGTATTTCAAGAATTTGCTAACCCATAGTGATGGCATAGTTCGAACTCGCGCTGTGTGCATTCTTGCAGAAATGGCCGCGGAAAACGCCGTAATGCCAATTGGAAACGTACTGAAGCTAGACAATAACGCGCTCGTCAGGCACGAGGCCGCTTTTTCCCTTGGACAGCTTGGCTTTACGAGGGGGATTAAGGCGCTGGCCGATGCTGTCGAGAAAGACCCGAGCTTTTTTGTTCGACATGAAGCAGCAGTCGCATTAGGGGTGATTGGATCTGAAGAAGCAAGAGAGACTCTAGAGCACGCCCTAACGGATGAGAACGAGGAAGTGAGAGAGTCCGCAGAGGTGGCCCTTGCCAACCTTGACTACATCAAGGCTGTGAACAGGAAGAACAAGTTCACTCGGCTGACGGGGGGGTAGAGTAAAATATGGCGGGGCACCCAAGTAATACTTCAATTGCCAAAGAAAGACAGCCCCTGGCTGCGAAACATCGCAGGAAACTGGCGTGACGTAAAGTGCCCGTGCGGGAGCGAGTTTCATTTCAAGGGCAAGGTAGAGGAATTGTTCTCCTGGGAGAGGATTCATCTCAGGCACATGGAATCTGACTTTGAGAACCATGAGATGATTTCCTTTTATCCAAAAGACATGGTGATAATTTACCACTCGACAAGCGGCTATGTCATCGATAGGAGAAAACACAGGAAGGGAGAGGTAAGTGATTTGCACCATGCGCGACTTTACGGCCGGACAAAACTTGCTGGTGTCTAGCACTTCAGATCCAGGTGAAACTTAAGTGTCAAGCAAGGCTTCAATCAGCAGATGCTGCCCAGGTCTTTTCGCTAGATATTACCTTGCACTTGCCGATGCGACTGAGCTTGTTTCAATAGGAATAATGTAGATCCTATCGACAGAGTCTGCAAGCTGCCGTAAACCTTCCGTTGGTTGGGTCCACGAGGTGTCGTAAAGGGTTACGCCCAAACCGCGGCTCTCAAATGGTCTCCAAGAATGATAAGTCCATCCAAAGCCATTTTCTCTAAACGAATTCAGATACTCGTCGCTTTCCTCCTGCGTGCGCGCACTCCATTCACCTACATATACTTCTACCCCCCACTGGTCAGACCATTTCTTAAAGTTGGAAATCTGTACCTCGCCCTGGCTATGCTGAAATGGTGCAGTATACAGGTGCGGTGAATAGACCAAGCCCGAAACATTTCGGGGGACGATCTTGTATTCTAGAGATGGAACTCTCTCAAACCCGTTAGCAGTTTCCCTGTCAAAAATTATTCTCTTGTCACTAACCTCTCTGATTCCCTTTGCCATATAGGTGTGGTAGTTTCCCAGCTCTTCATACTGTGATGCGTTAAACAGATGCGGCTCATTGAGGATTTCATATCCGACTACGTTGTCGTATTTATCCACCTTGGCGATGACCTTTTCAAAGAATTTCAGTTGTAGATCCCATACATTTTCCCCGTCTACGGATATTTCATTTCGCAGAAATGCAGCCCAGAAAGGCGCAGCCGTTGACCTATAGTCGTCGTCTGATGGAACAAGTGCAAAGTCTTTCACCACAAATGATGGGAAGCCCCTGCCGTCGACGTCTCCAAGTTTTTTGATGCCCCAGTAACTTGTAGTATACCAATGCTGGTTATCAAATATCACGCAGATGCCGTTGGCCTGCGCGGCTCGAGTCACTATTTCCAGTTCGTTCATGAACGCTGCTGAATTATTTACATAGGATTCCCAGTGTATCGGGACCCGGACTAGATTCATGTTGTTCATCTTGATATGCCGCATGCTTTCACTTACATAGTCCGATGGAGGCTGGAAAGTACCTCCTCTTTCTTTGATCGACAGCACACTGTCAATGAATACGACGCCGCGGAGCTCGCTCATTGGAATGACAGTGCAATCTATGTTGTTAGCACCGGTTACCAGATCCAGATACGAGGATATCTCTAGTCTAAGATCTTCAAAGCCCGATGGACTGATCACGAGAAAAGCTCCCAGTAGAACTGGAACAGTCAGCGTAATCAGTAATTTGCTAGCCAATTATGTACTGCATACTCCCGCGAATCAATCGACAGCCATTTTCTCCTTGATGCCTGAAATTAGTTGGATTTTCATTGTGTGACCTGGTGTTAGAGATACTGCTCTCGATTTGCTCCAAGTGTTAAAAAGCTAATAGGATATAGCGGGTAGGCTGTAATGTTCTCTGGATGATATACAAGATGATACTGTGTAACCCCGGCGCAGCTATTCCGGTTACATTTTCTCTGAGCAAATCGCTGATTCGCCAGTTGGCGATGGTCTATAGCAAGAACTTTCGCTGGGCATGTCCTACCACTTGGTCCGCCCTTAACCTTCAAACTCTATCAACAAATGGCTGAATCGGCAGGTCAATGGATAATCCAAACATCTGGCTGAATAGATTTCTATAAATAGACAGATTCTACATTTTCATCATGCCTGCCAGCCTGAACGCCGAACAACGTAACGCGGTTGAACATCAGGGCGGCCCGTTGCTCGTGGTGGCGGGACCTGGTAGTGGCAAGACACGCGTTATCATTGAACGAATTATCCACCTGACCGGGAGGGGAATCAAGCCCGCTGAAATCCTCTGTCTGACATTCTCTGAAAAGGCTGCCGAGGAGATGAAGCTGCGACTTGAGAAAGTCATTGACATCTCTGAAATGGATGTCAGTACCTTCCACTCGTTCGCAAAAGAGGTCCTGGAAGATAACGTCCTTGACTCTGGAGTAGGCGTGTCAGCAGGAGTTATCACCAAATCTGCAGCCTTGGTCTGGGGCCTCAAGAACATCGACAACTTTAGACTGCAGCATTTGGAGATCGGCAACAACGCAGTCGATCTCATCCAGTCGATAATCGAGGGGATAAGTACCTTCAAAGACGAGCTCGTATTCCCAGATGAACTGGAAAAGTATCTTGAATCAAAGCTCAAGGAGGAGCTGGATGAGGAAACCAAGGACTTTATGCAAAAGCTTTCAGATCTCTGCAGGGTCTACAAAAAATATTGAGTTCCAGAGGGGCAAGGCAGTTATCGACTTTGATGACATGGTTCTTCTTGCAATAGATCTGTTCAAGAGAAAGCCGAGCGTACTTGCAAAATATCACAGAAAATACAAACATGTTCTTGTCGATGAATTCCAGGATAACAACTATGCGCAGCTAGAGCATGTCAAGCTGATCGCCAAGTCTGGAGAGGTGACTGTAGTGGGAGACGACGACCAGCTAATCTATAGATTCCAAGGAGCTTATCTCACCAACTTCCAAGACTTCCAGACATATTTCCCAAATACAACTGTCGTAACTTTGAATCAGAATTACAGGAGCACCAAGAACATTTTAAGGGTGGCTACCGGCCTGCTGGCAAATGTCGAGGAACGGGAGAAAACAAATCTAGAGACCGAGAACGAAGCTGGTGACATGCCAGAGGTCGTAGCCTGTAGCAGCGAATCGGCCGAAGTAGAGTTTGTGGTCAACAAGATCAGACAGATGGTGGGCCAGCCCGTAGAAAGGAGGAACGGTAGTGAAGCACCTTTGACGTATAGGGATTTCGTGATTTTATCAAGAAGGAAGATGGAAGGGAAAAAGTACGCGAAAGCATTGAAGGCTTATGGTATACCCTCCGTATACATCGGTGAGGCCAACATCTTTTCCTCACCTCTCCTCAGGGACCTGATGGCATACCTGCAGATCGCCAGCAATCTGACCACGGCTGGCCGGGAGATAACTAGGCTGATGAAGAGCCACGGCATCACTGAGCAAAACATCGCAAGAATTAATCACTCAGCGAAGAGGAAAGCGAGGGAAGATCCAACGGACATGGACTTTGTGTTTGAGACACTGAAGGATTGCGACATACCTGAAGTGACTCAGGAGGATGAAGCAAAGGAGCTTGCAGAGCAGATAAGAAAGATCGCTGCGCTTGAAAACTCCACTGCCGTTAGCGAGTTCGTCTATAAGGTGATGATGTCCATGTCTGATCTCTACCGGAGATGGATCCAAGACGACGAGCCGCAGAGTAGAAGGAACCAGCTCCTGTTAAAGGAGATTTACCGCATCGCCATCGAATACGAATCACTGAACCCGAACGGTGCACTGGATGACTTTATCAAATACCTGAACCTGATGGGCCAGTTCGATTTGGAACTGACCGAGTGATACGAAGCAGAAGGCGCCGTACAAGTGACGACCATACATCAGAGCAAAGGAAAAGAGTTTGCTGTGGTTTTTATGGTCGACGTAGCCACGAACAAACTACCGCTGAGATTCCAGGGAAAGGAATTCTATGTCCCAAACGATCTCTCAAAAGGGATCAAGAGGAACGAGGAATAAAAGAAACTCTACCTTCAGGAGGAGCGCCGTCTCCTATACGTCGCAATGACAAGGGCCCAAAACAATTTGTTCATCACGTATGCGAAAAGGTACGGGCAGAATGTAAGGGAGACCAAGCCTTCCAGATTCCTGGAAGAAATTGACTTTACCGCTAACCCGAATGTCCGTTACGTTACCATCAGGTGCGCGGATTCCGAATCTGGCCTCGCGGTAGAGGAAAGGATAGAAAAGATCAAGGCGGATTTGCAAGAGAAAGCAGTGCGCTCGATAAACCAGATGAACCTAAAGTCCGCCATCCAGCGAATAATAGATTTGGCAATGGTCAAACACTTTGAGAATCAGGGCACTACAGAAGGTTTTGATCACCACGATGTTCTAGATGTTGACAACACTGACGAAAATCTCAAGTCTGAGCTTGTCGGAAAAAAAGTGTCACTGTTCCAAAAAGAAGATCTTCACCTCAGCACGACAAGCATAAAGACGTACATAGAGTGCCCCTTGAAGTTCAAACTCTCTAGCATTCTCCACGTTCCCGAAGCTGCTAGGACGTATTTTGATGTAGGAACCGCAGTCCACGCAGTGGCCGAACATCTGACGAATCTGGAAACGGAAGGAACCAAGCCTACAGAAGAACTGGCTTTCGAGCTTCTTGCAAAGGAATGGAGTTCTAGCGCATTTCAGTCGGAGACCGAGGAGCGGCAGAAGAAAGGGGAGGCTAAAGAAATGCTGAAGACGTATTTGCGCTGGCATTCGCAGAACGAGAACAAGCCGGTTGCTGTGGAACAAAAATTCCAAGTAGAGTTTGCCCGGGTGCCTTTCATCGGGTCGATAGATAGGATCGAACAGATGCCGAGTGGAGAGCTAGAAATCGTCGATTTCAAGACGGGATACGCGAAGGAGAGCAGCAGGTCATTGAGAGAGTATCCACAAATGAACATTTACGCCTTGGGAGTGGAGAAGGTCTTTGAGCAGCTGCCAAAGAGGGCTTCGCTCTTTTATGTAAAACACGACAAGATCGTTTCTTATGATGTCGCTAGCGCGCAGGTCGCAAAGGTGAAGGAGGACATAGAACAGAAGGTCAACGCGATCCTTGCCGAAAAGTTTGATGCAACCCCTAGCTTCAAGGCATGCAAGAATTGTTCATATTGGGATTTATGCGAGTTCAAGGAAACAGAGGAAAGCTAGCGTCTCGCACCAACCTTAATGCGGTGGTTTCCCACATTGAAGTTTACACAGTTCGGCGATATTCCTGTAGCCGGCCCTGGATAGAGGACACGACTTTATGTTGAATCTGGAGGCGAGAAATCAGAATTTATCTGACCCGAATCCGAACCGCTACAATGCCAGGTGTCCTTATCTAATGAATTCTCTAGAACAAACTTTTTTCTTCGAGGCAGATTGCTAATCGAGAAGCCTCTATCATCATTTTCTATAATACACTTTCTATACTCTTTAATAACCCCGGAACGAAAAAATAGCAATGGAAGATAGAAAGGCGGTCACGGGCTGGGCAGCCCTCATTGTTATCCTGGTTTCAGTTCCGTATTTCTTGATAACTATGCCTGCATACGCACAGTACAATACCGAAAGTAGCAATCAGACTTCAGTGGATTCAGAGATCAAAAATGAGTATGTACTTTCATATCCAAAAGCTACAGCTGAAATCACGACGCCTGTCACCGTCTATATCGAACATCGCCTATACGCGCCAGGAGACAGTATAACAGTAACAGGTTCTGTGTGGTTGGAGTTGGTTGAAAGAGTAGATGCGTTGGATCTAGTAAAAGTCGAAATCACCGATGGAAGTGGAAACGTTGTCGCGCGAGATGATGCTAACGTGACTGCGGATGGAAGCTACGAAACGACTTTGAAATTGCTAGACTCTGCTGCAAAGGGAACATACACAGTCGAAGCAAAGGTTGAACTTGAAGGCGACGCTTTGGGAATCGTAAATACAATAACATCAGCTGCGCTGCAATCTTCAATCCAGTTTGCTGTGGCTGAACCCGTGGAACAACCTGTCAATGCAGAGGGCCAGGACTTTACCGTTTGGATTGCAAGCAATTCCGCCGTAGAGAATTTTGAATTCAAGCAGCAGGAAAAGAAAGTAGAGTTCTTTGTTGAAGGCAATGACGGAACTACGGGGGTAACAGAAATAACGATTCCAAAGGAGTTGCTAAGCGGCCAAATGACTGTGCTAATTGATCAGAATGTTGTTGCTAAAGAAAATGTTCTACTGAAATCAGATACTGATACTGAGACAACATTTGAGATCAACTATAAGCACAGTATACATAGGGTGGAGGTGGCTGGCACAAATGTCGTTCCAGAGTTTCCTATGAGTCTGTTGATAATGGCGGCAGCTAGTGGAATGATAATGCTGACAGTCACAGCACTCAAGCGCGGATCGCACTTTAGACACTCAATCTAGTGCGTAAAGGTGAAGTCGCTTTGAGAGGAAATGGAAGGACCATGATTAAGCTGCCTCGATGAGCGACAATCCAAGCCTATACGGTCGCAGGAAAAGCGCAGGGATCCTTGGAACAGTGATGAACTGCCTCAGTGCCGAGTCCGAAGAAGCCGTCTAGAAGCACTGAAATCATAGCGGGCCCGGGGGTTTCTGACCCTAATTAGGGGGGGAATACTCGTTTCATTTTTCCTCTCCTCACCGTCCTTGCACTTTTTTGTCTCGCACCTTCTCAAGCAACGTGTTTGATATAGGACCAGATAATTCCTTGAATCTTGCTCTTGGTTCTGCAGAGGCTTCCCATAATGTCATAGCAGATATAGACTGTAAATGTCTGGTCGACGACACTCCTGCTTTCTTCAACGGATCCGGACCACCAAGATATTGTGAACGAGACATTCTGTTGGATGGTTCCAGTTTCGCATTAAGATTCAAGTTGGCCGGGGGAATTTACGATGCAACAATAGAGCCTGAACGCAAGATTCTCGCCATCAATTTTACAAATGGGTACTTGCTATCAGGGATTCAACTTGCTCTACCCAGACAGTTAATCGACGCTAGGAGCGGCGATATGGATTCAGATTTCACTGTCATGCTCGATGGCCAAAGTGTGGATTACATTGAGGCGAGCAACAGCACGACCAGAGAATTGTTCATTCTCAATACGCATGGAAATCACGTTGTGCAGATAATGGGAACATCTGTGGTGCCAGAATTTCCATCAATGACGGTTTTGATTCTCCCCATGGTGATGATTCCGGCATTGCTTGCCGCTTCCCTGGATCCTCGCAAATGATAACCTCGACATTCGATTTTCTGCCATCGCAAGTAGTATTACCTCTATTTGCCTATTTCAACATGCGGTTATTCAGTCTTAAAATTACGAAGTAGTTATAGTTCTAGAATTAGTCGGATGGCTCGCCCAAGTGATGATCCATCGCCGTGCCACTTTTGCGCTCCCCTTCGATCGAGGTCACGGTGCGAGTGGTCTTGAGCCCCGGGATCCTCCTGATCTCGTTGACTACCTGATCAATGCCAGTCCCCACAGGTACCTCTACGCGGGCAATGATGTCAAAATCGCCATACACTCCCTCAACTGAAATGACGCCCGGCACATCAGCTATCAGGTCAATAATGCTCCGTTCTACACCGGGCTGTGTAGTAATCATCAGGTATGCCCCTGGCACGCACTTGCTAACGTGACATGTCTATATGAAGAATACTGTAGGGGGGATAGACGAAACCAAAGGAAAAATGTGAAAAGGCATCGAATATTATGATAATAATCCTCTATGCTTTTGCATGATACTCTATTTTTCAAGCGCTTTAGTCGTGCTTTCTGCGATTCGCTCAATGTCATCTCCTGTCACTTGGGGATGCACAGGTAGCGAAAGCACATGGTCAGCAGCCCATTCAGTGGACGGAAGTTTTGCCTTGCCAACAAGTTGCATGTAGAATGGAGTCTTGTGGACTGGCGGATTATAGTAGACAGTCGCGCCAATGTTTTCTTTAACAAGCGCGTCCTTGATGGCATCCCTCTTGCCCTCAAACGCGACAGTATAAAGATACCAGTTGAATTTCTTGTCCGCAGTCTCTTGCGGGATTTTTATTCCGCGTTTTTGCGCAGTTGGCAACAACAGTTTCGAGAGTAATTCTGAATTACGCTGCCTGAGCTCAAGCATCTTTGCTAATTTCTGCATCTGGATCTTGGCAACCGCGGCGCTGAGCTCCGGCAGCCGAAGGTTTAGCCCAAGGATTCGTGTATCATATCCCTCCACCATCCCATGATTCCTTATCATCTTGATTTTGTCTGCCAGCTCGTCAGAGTCCGTAGCCACGGCACCTCCTTCGCC